>Ga0114997_10003182_pt1 | contig 12969 bp, 11 predicted proteins | sample ArcticOcean_MG_C_2_FD_87045 | JGI IMG/M metagenome (GOLD analysis project Ga0114997, IMG submission 87045) | Marine microbial communities from western Arctic Ocean - ArcticOcean_MG_CB4_136 | ecosystem: Environmental > Aquatic > Marine > Oceanic | place: Arctic Ocean: Canada Basin | collected... | reverse complement strand
GTAGTCGGTGCCGGTGTTGGCGACGGTGCAGTAGTCGGTGCCGGTGTCGGTGATGGAGAGCTAGATTTATCATCATCGTTCGCTTCAGCTATAACAACAGCTGCAGCTATAGCAGCAGCTATGGCGGCAGGTGAAAGATTAGTTCCTGCACCTAAAGAGTTTTTTTTCCCTTTAGAGCTTTCTTCCTCTTCACTATCTTGAGCTAATACTGGCTGATTCACTAGAAAAAAACCGAAGACAGATGTTAAGAAAATTTTAAATTTGTTTAACTTTGCCACTTTTTTTATTACCTAATATAGTTTGAATATCCAATACTGTGATTAGAAAAAATACATAATGTTACAGTCAAATCAGTTTAGCCTAATATTTTATAATTTGCTACAATTTATTATCATTAGGTCTATACGTTCTAAGTATAAATTTTTGATATCTCTTGATGCTTGTATTTATATCCAAAACGCTGATAATATCGATGAGAATACGTTATCCTAGATAGTATAAAGTTATTAAATTAATGTGATTTCATTAAAACTATATGAATGAACTATTGTTGGTTTATTTTACTTATTATGTTTTGTAAAGACGGACTTAAATTTTTATTATATGACTAAACAATTTTTTAAAGTTAGTTTCTCTCTAACAATTTTTTTACTTCTAATTGTAAGTGTGAACGTTGCTCCTCAGAATTCCATTGGAAATTTGTCTCCTCAGATTATTAATCAACTCAAAGCAATGACACCTAAACAGCAGCAAGACTTTGCTGATAAATATAATATCCAGCTTCCGTTCAATACTTATCAAGATACCAGCGAGCCGAAGCTTGGAGAGAGGGGCGAACCGATAGAAAAGTTTTCAACCAATGAAAATTTTCCTAATTCATTACAGGATAATATCTTTTTAATAGAAGATGCTGACAGCAAGACTCAGAGATTTGGGTTGTCTTTTTTCAATCAAGAAATTTCAACCTTTGCGCCTGTTGATAATGTATCAGTTCCTGACAATTATATTTTAGGTGTTGGAGATTCAATGGTTATCCAGATGATGGGCACAACAAATGAAAGTTATAACCTAGAAATAGCTCGCGATGGAACAATATTTATCGAATCTCTTGGGGTAATCTCTGTTGCAGGTTTATCTATGAAGCAAGCGATTGAGATGATCGAACAGAGGGTAACAAATGAATTATTTGGTTCAACAGTCTCAATTAACCTTGGGAAGTTAAAAGCAATGAATATTTTCCTTGCTGGAGAGATTAAAAATCCTGGAATGTATTCTGTTAGCTCTCTTACAAGCGTAACGCAGGCGCTTTATCAAGCTGGCGGAATAACACAACTTGGATCCATTAGAAACATTCAGGTTTTACGCAGTGGTGAAAAAATAAATACCTTTGATGCTTATGATTTACTAATAAAAGGAGACTCAACAAATGATATTCGCCTAAAATCAGGTGACGTAGTATTAATTCCACCCTATCAAGCTATTGCCGAAGTAAAGGGTGAGTCACGAAGACCTATGCTTTATGAGATTTCTACTGGTGAGACAGTGGCTGATTTAATCGCTATGTCATCAGGCTTTGCAGAGGATGCATCGCTCTCAGATAGTGTATTGCTAACCAAGCCTAGCTCAGGATTACCTCTAAAAGCTTTGACACTGGATCTCCTTAATCAGGATGATCTCAAAACTGTTATTGGTATAGACGACACACTCATCATTTCCAAGGCTAATATAAACCCAAGAAATTACATTGAAATTATCGGAGCATCACATAGGACTGGGTTAATGGGTTGGCGAGAGGGTATGAAGCTAAGTGATGTTATTACCGACGTTAACAAAGATTTTCCTCAATATGTAGATATTGACTTCTCCATGATAGTAAGAAAACCTAATCCCTTTTCTGATTTAACCTTTTGGAGATTCTCACTAAGAGATTTTTTTCAAAATAATAAGCATCAAGACCTTGAGCTTTACGAGTATGATCAAATTTTATTCTTTTCATCAACACCTAATGCGGATGAAAATATTGAAGATGATGCATTAAATATAGATAGAGAAGCTGCCCTTGAACTTGCTAATGCTAATGGAACTTCAAATACAGAGGATCTAGATAACGCTAGTATTGATGAAACTGATTTAACAAAAAATAAAGAGCTAAGCGATGAAAGCAAAGAATTTACCAGAGCAAAACTTCTTGCGCCATTTATCGAAATAATTAAATTAAATACTTCCTTGCAAAACCCCCTGAAATTAGTCTCTATTTCAGGGGCTGTACCTTACCCAGGTATCTATCCACTATTTGAAGATGCTACACCGAAAGACCTGATTATAGCTGCTGGGGGCTTAACTGATTTAGCTTACACTGATGCTATAGAGCTAAGACGTCAGACGCTCGACTATTTAACTTATTCAACTGAATTAATTGAATTAAATGCCTCAAATAATGATCTTGAAATAGTTTCTACAAAACTTAAGCCCTCAGATCATTTAACGGTTAGAAAATTCTCAATACAAGATGAGATTGATATGGTCACTCTCACAGGCGAGTTTGTTTTTCCCGGCGAGTACGTTATTGGGGAGGGTGATAGCATCGTATCAGTAATTGAAAGAGCTGGTGGGTTTACAAAAAATGCTTTTATTGAGAGTTCTGTTTATCTAAAAAAAGATGTAAAGCTTTCTGAAATCAAAAGATTAAAAGAATACTCAGATACAATTAAGAGAAATTATTCAGCAAGCTCTCTCACTCAAGAATCAATGTCTTCCTTAAATGTAGATCAATTTGAATCTATTTTGTCTATGCTAGAGTCTGTTGAACCAACTGGCAGGGTGGCAATAGATTTGTCAGATGAGTATCTTGAAGAATTTGTTGTATCAGATGGTGATTCATTGCATATTCCACAAAAGACATCAAGCATCTCCGTTGTGGGTGAGGTGAACGTGAATAATTCCTTAGAATATAGAGAGGAATATACAATTGATGATTACTTGCGTCTGTCTGGTGGGTTAACTAAAAGAGCTGATGAGAATAGTGTATATATTGTGAAAGGAAATGGTTCAACCATTGTTTTAGATAAAAGTTCATTTAGAATTTTTGGCAGGAAGCCAGATATTGGACCAGGCGATACCATCGTGGTTCCTGTGAATATTCAATACAAGGATTCTTTGCGAAACTGGACTGAAATAACACAATTAATGTATCAATCCATGGTTTCAATTGCAGCTGTTAAAGGCCTTTAAGATGAGTGATTCTGGAATAGATTCATATCGATCATATTCTGATGAGATAAATATTAGCGAACTTTTCGATGTAATTTGGGACAATAAGCTCTTTCTTTCTATTTGGACTAGTCTTTTTGCTTTAATTGCCCTTATTTATTCATTTACATTAACAAATATCTATACCGCTGAGAGTCTTCTTGCTCCGAGCACATCTGGTAACACGAGCAGTAGTTTAATCTCCCAATATGCAGGTATTGCTTCAATGGCTGGTATTACTTTGCCTCAATCATCCACAGGTATGTCAGAAAAGGACTTAGCTCTTTCATTGCTTAAATCAAAGGGCCTTCTTCAAAGATTAATTGAAAAATATGATATTTTGCCTGATCTGATTGCAGCTAAGAATTGGAATGCAAATACCAAGTTGATAAGCTATGATTTGAAATTATATGATATCAATAAAAATGCTTGGATTAGAGAGGTTAAACCTCCTTACAAACAAATACCATCTCTTCAGGAGGCCTTTTTTTTCTTTAATGAAGCTATTTCGGTTTCTGAGGATAATAAAACAGGCACAATCTCTTTAAAAGTAGAGCATCTGTCGCCTGAGATAGCTTACAAGTGGTCACTAGCAATTATTCAAGAAGTTAATGAATATGTTGCAGATATGCGCATTAACGAAGCTCAACTTTCAATTGAATATCTTAATGAGCAGATAAGAATTACTCCTTATCCAGAGCTAAGAGCAATGTTTTATGAGCTTATTCAACAACATACACAGTCTATGTTGTTAGCAAAAGTAAGGCCTGAGTATGCTTTAACAACCATTGATCCACCTTTAATTCCTGAGAAGAAGTCAGCCCCAAGTAGAGCATCAATCATCTCTCTTCTAACTTTTCTAGGGGGAATATTGGGGGCAGCAATTATTCTTATTAGGCATTATATCTATAATCACAAAGACCCAATTCACCTAAACCTTAGAAATACTTGATAACATTATCATGAACTTACTTATTACTGGTGGCGCAGGTTATGTCGGTTCTCATATGGTTAGGTATGCCCAAGAGAAAGGCTATGAGGTTATTGTGCTTGATAATTTTTCTACAGGTCATGAGTGGGCAGTAAAGCACTGCGAAATCCTTCGCGTTAATCTACTTGATCAGGAAAAGTTGTCTAAATTGTTAAAAGGTCGTTATTTTGATGGGGTAGTTCATTTTGCTGCTAAGTCACTTGTAAGTGAATCAGTTAAAAAACCGGAATTTTACTATCTTAATAATATTGTTGGCACATTAAATCTTGTTAATGAGATGTTAAAAAATGATGTCAATAATTTAGTTTTTTCATCAACGGCTGCAATTTTTGGTAATCCTGTGACCGATAAAATAGCAGAAGATCACCCAAAAAATCCTATCAATCCTTATGGAAACAGTAAACTTATGGTTGAATGTATACTCAGGGATATATGCTCCTCTCATGATTTTAATGCCACTTGTCTTAGATACTTCAATGCCGCTGGAGCTCATGAATCATGTGACATAGGGGAGTCACATAATCCGGAAACTCATCTAATCCCAAACGTTATAGATGCCGCTCTCTGTAACAAGAGCAATCTAAAAGTTTATGGCACTGATTATCCTACACCTGATGGGAGTTGCATCAGAGATTATGTTCACGTGATAGATCTTGCTAGGGCCCACTTACTGAGTTTTAACTACATGCAAAAAAATAATGGATTTTCTGCATTCAATTTAGGAAATGGCGATGGATTTTCTGTTCTTGAGATCATAAAGGGTTGTGAGTTTATCGCCAACAAAAAAATTCAATTCCAGGTTGATGGACGACGTGATGGAGATCCCGCAGTGTTGGTTGCAGATAACCAGCTTAGTTTGCTTGAGCTTAATTGGAGTCCTGAGTATATTAATATCCACGACATTATTAAAAGTGCTTGGTCTTGGCACAATAGTAAAAATTAAAATTATTAATAATTTGATGATTTGAAAGCATATGTCAAATAATATTAAAAAAATCTTTTTAATGGGGGGTGCGGGTAATCAATTTTTTCAGTTAGCAAGAGCACATAGTCATATGGCCCTTGGAAGGGAAGTTGAGCTTATAAAATTAGCTAGATTAAAAGAGGTAATTTATAGGATTATCGGTTTTACTTACCATAAAGATTGGATTGACATAGATAGCTTAAGTGCCAAATTGGGAATCCCGTCAAGAAAAGTAACATTTAATGAATTATTTATTTTGATTATTTACTTTATTTTAAGAAAATTTAAGGTGAGTAATTTTTTTGATAGAGAAATTTTTGAACTCACTGAATATAGTCTCGATGTGGGCTATTTCCAATCTCCTAAACACATACTTCCTGAGTCAATAGATGCGGTTGCTAAATCTATATCTAATTTCTTATCAATTAAAAGTAGGCCTTCAGATTTAGTGATTCATGTGCGTGGAGGTGATTTTCCAGTCGATAATAGAATCAGTAATTCACATGCCAGATTGATTGCAAAATATGCTAGAGATAATTCTCTTGAGATAAAAATCGTTACAAATGATGAAAAATATGCATCAGAGTTATTTGGCTTTTTAGAACATAATTTTATATTTAAAGGAAGGAATGCAAAGGATGATTTTATATCTTTATGCTGTGCCAAGACTTTATATTTATCCAATTCTACATTTGCGTTTTGGGCGGCAGCTTGCTCAATTTCTATGCAATCTAGCGTTGTTTTAATTCCTAAAGATTTTCCATTTAGAAATATGTTAAAATTTAACACAGAAGCTTGCATCAAGGAATTTTAATGAAAAGGGCTTTAACTAATGTTACTTTACTTGCTGTTAGTGGATTGGAAATAGAAGCGCATATTAAGGCTTTAGAATATAGCTGCAAAGGTATTGATTTTGGAAAAATTCTGCTTCTTGCTCCCTTTAATCCCTACCCAGACAGCACTTCTTATGAATACATTCGCATCAATGGATTTTCAGATGTAGGAGAATGGGGCAAATTTATTTGTTTCGAATTACATAACTACATAACAACTGACTACATAATGTTAATTCATTCAGATGGTTTTATCGTAAATCCATCAGCGTGGGATGATAGATTTTTTGATTATGACTATATAGGCGCACCTTGGCCATTATCTAAAATCGAAGGGCACTTTGTTGATTCAAATGGTGTACCTACCCGCGTTGGAAACAGTGTGTCATTGAGAAGTTTAAGACTATTAAAAGCACCCTCTATCCTCAATCTTAAATGGGGGTCTGAAGAGCAATTGGGCCATTTTAACGATGATGGATTTTTATGTGCTCACAATAAAAATCGTTTGGAAAGTGAAGGCATTAGGTTTGCCCCTCTGGAATTGGCATGCATCTTTTCACGTGAGGAACCACTTCCTGAGAATAAGGGCCTTAAGCCTTTTGCTTTTCACAAATGGAAAGGAGAAAACAAAAATTATCCCCGATTCACTGAGAAAGATAGAACTCACTTGATATTTATAAGATCTATTAGAAAAATCTTTAATGTTGTATCAGATAATTTGTTTGGAGCACGATGAGATGACAAAAATTATTGATTGCTTTTTGTTTTTCCAAGAGCTGGATTTGTTAGAGATTAGACTGAGCTACTTAGATCCTCATGTTGATGTATTCATAATAGTCGAAGCATGTCAGACCTTTACTGGGAAAAAGAAGCCTTTTTTGTTTGAAAAACACAAAAGTAGGTACGAAAAATTCTCAAAGAAAATTGTCTATTTTAAAATTACGGACTTTCATGAAAATTACGATTCAGTGGTTTCTTATTTAGAAAAGATTAACTCTATAGCAAGCAATAGAATTTTAAAAAATATGGAGAGCTTTGATCATTTTCCAAAAGATAAGTTGCATTGGGTATTAGATGCTTACCACAAAGAGTGTATGCAATTTCCTTTAGAGGAGTTAGCTGAAGATACCGACACTGTGATCTTTTCAGACTTAGATGAAATTCCATCAAATGATATTTTTTGTCATGGTAACAAGAGTCTGATTCCGGACGGACCTGTTCTTTGTATTCAGCAAGAGTTTTCATATTTTCTGAATTTACACCGATTAAATCGCAAGTGGTTTGGCAGTATCTTTGGATCTAAAGTAAAGATGTTTTCTATGAATGCCCTTCGATTGGATGCTCAAAAAAGTAGGTTACTGATAAGTGATGTAGTAGATCACGGAGGTTATCACTTTACATCTGTTGGTAGTATTGATGATATCCGCAAAAAAATTGAAAGTTGGGGACATCAAGAATTTAACACTCCAAGAGTCAAAAATAATTTAGAGCGACGTATTCAAAGTGGAAGAGATCCTTTCGGCAGAGAAAGAGGGATTATTTTTGATAGAGTAGACCCAAATAACACATCATTTTTTGATAAGAAAATGAATGGAATAATCAATTATTTCCCAGATTTGATTGCTCCAAAAGATATAAGATTTAAGCGCTCTGGAGTGCTCGAAAATTTACTAGATGGGTTTTTAAATTTTTTTGATAAACTAGTATATAAAATAAAGCAAAAACTTTAAAAACATAGAGTGGAAGTTACTTTTTTGTAATATAAATGGAGATCGGTATGAAAGCGGTTATTCTTGCAGGAGGATTAGGAACTCGACTCAGCGAGTACACAACAGTTTGTCCTAAGCCAATGGTTGAGGTTGGCGGTAGACCGATTCTATGGCACATCATGAAGATTTATTCAGCTCATGGCATAAATGATTTTATAGTCTGTTGTGGCTATAAGGGCTATATGATCAAGGAATATTTTGCAAATTATTATCTCCATATGTCAGATGTAACATTTGATATAGGGAGTAATTCTATGGAAGTGCATCATGAGAGAGCTGAGTCTTGGAGGGTGACTCTAGTAGATACTGGTGACAGTTCCATGACAGGTGGACGGCTGCGGAGGGTTGCAGCTCATGTTGCCGATGAAGAGGCATTTTGTTTTACCTATGGTGATGGAGTTGGTGATATTGATATTTCAGAGTCAATTAAATTTCATAAGAGCCATGGCAAAGACGCGACGATGACTACTAGCTTTCCCCCTGGACGATTTGGGGCAATTACTATTGAAGAGCAAAAGGTTTTAAGTTTTAAGGAAAAACCCAAGGGTGACGGATCCCTTGTTAATGCAGGGTTTTTTGTGCTGTCACCAAAGGTTTTAAGCCGCATACAGGATGATCAAACCATTTGGGAGGAGGGGCCCTTAACGGATTTAGCCCGCGAGGGACAACTGATGTCATTCCAACATTCGGGATTTTGGCAACCTATGGATACTGTCCACGATAAAACTAAGTTGGAAGCTCTGTGGGAAGAAAAAAAAGCTCCTTGGAAAATATGGTAAAAACTATGATCTTAAATGTTGAATTTTGGAAAGATAAAAGGGTGTTCGTAACCGGGCATACTGGTTTTAAGGGAAGCTGGATGTGTCTGTGGTTGGAGTCGATGGGAGCTGATATTGCAGGTTTTTCTCTAAATCCACTCGATTCTCCGAACTTATTCTCGGAAGCAAAAGTAGGTGAAAACATTAAAAATACTTTTGCAGATATTCGTGATCAAAAGGCTCTAGTGGATGCTATTTCAACCTTTAATCCTGAGATTGTCATTCACATGGCGGCTCAACCTCTAGTGAGAAGATCTTACGAAAATCCTATTGAGACTTATTCTACAAATGTTATGGGAACTGCGAACTTGCTTGATGCGATTCGTCATTTGCCTGGAGTAAGGGCTGTTGTCAATGTGACAACAGATAAATGTTATGAAAATAAAGAATGGCTGTGGGCGTATAGGGAAGACGAACCGATGGGAGGTCATGATCCATACAGCAGCAGTAAAGCTTGTTCAGAATTAGTCACTCAGGCTTATATGAAATCATACTACAGTAGCTCTAGTACTGGACTAGCATCTGCCAGAGCGGGTAATGTTATTGGTGGTGGTGATTGGTCAAATGACCGACTGATACCAGACATTCTGCTAGCCTTTCAAGAGAAGATACCAGTTGTGATAAGAAACCCACAATCAATTAGGCCTTGGCAGCATGTACTAGAACCTTTGCATGGCTATTTATTGTTAGCTGAAAAATTATATAACGAGGGGCATCTTTATTCTGAAGCTTGGAATTTTGGGCCCAAAGAAGACGATGCAAAGACTGTAGAGTGGATACTTGACGAAATGACGACAAAGTGGGGAGATGGAGCCTCTTGGGTCAATGATACAAATGAAAATCCTCATGAAGCCAATTTTCTAAAGTTAGATATCTCTAAGGCTAATGCTAGAATTGGGTGGTCTCCCAAATGGAATTTAAATCAAACTTTAGGGCACATTGTTTCTTGGCATAAAGATTGGCTCAATAAAAGACCCGCAAGAGATATTTGTCTAGACCAAATTAAACAATTCAAATTAACATAGAATTATAGGAGTTTAAATGAAAGAACTAGAGCAGATTGCATACGCTAAAACAGTATATGGGCAAGAGGAGATTGATGCTGTAGTCAAGTGCTTGTCAGAATCAACACAAATGGGTAATTACTCAAGACAATTTGAGGCAAAAATTGGCGATTTGTTTAATAAAAAACATTGTTTATATGTTAATTCTGGATCTTCAGCTTTATTTATTGGGGTTGAGGCCTTCGATTTCCCTCCGGGATCAGAAGTTATTACTCCAGCACTGACTTTTTCTACCTCTATCGGTTGTCTTATAAAAAACAAGCTAGTTCCTGTTTTCACAGATGTTGAACCTTTAACGTATAACATCGATTGCTCGCAAATTGAGGATTGTGTTTCAGACAAAACTGTCGCTATTTTAGCTCCAAATTTGATGGGTAATTTATGCAATTGGCCAAAGATAAGAGAGATTGCAGATAAGTACAATCTTATTGTTATAGAAGACTCAGCAGATACTCTTGGAGCCACGATAAATGGAAAATCTTCAGGATTCTATTCGGATATGTCTATAACCAGTTTTTATGGATCTCACATCATAAACTGCGCTGGAAATGGCGGTGCTCTTGCAATAAATGACGATAAAGTCATGGAAAAGGCAAAACTTCTAAGGTCATGGGGCAGGAGTTCTTCCTTATTCGATGAAAAGAGCGAATCCATTGAGAACAGATTCAATGTTAATTTAGATGGCATTGAATATGATGCTAAGTTTGTGTTCGAAACTGTTGGGTATAATCTCGAGGGTAATGAGTTAGGGGCTTCATTTGGAATGGCTCAGCTTGAAAAATTAGACCAAAATATAAAAACAAGACAGGACAATTTTAAAAGACAGTGCAAATTCTTTTTGAAGCACAGTCAATTTTTTTCGAACCCTATCGAAGCATCAGATTTCGATACCGCTTGGTTAGCCTTTCCTATCTTAATCAAAGCAGATGCTCCATTTTCGCGTAGAGAATTTCAAATTTACCTAGAAGAAAGAAATATTCAAACTAGGGTTGTTTTCACTGGTAACGTCCTCAGGCAACCGATGACCAGAAATGTTGAGAAACGCGTTCGATCGGCTGGTTACCCAAATGCGGATGCGGTAATGGCAAGAGGTGTGTTGCTTCCGCTCCATCATGGCTTAACCGAATCAATGTTCTCTCGTTTTCAAGATACTGTTGATACATTTGTTGCGCAATATGTTTAAGATAAAAAGGTCTAAGATAGATGGATGTTGTGAACTGACTCCTAATATTTTTGAGGATAACCGAGGTTCATTTGTCAAAGTCTTTCATGACGAAGCCTTTGCGGATCTTGGTTTAGAAAATAAGTTTGCCGAGGAATATTATTCCAAATCATTTAGAGGGGTTATACGTGGGTTACATTTTCAAGTTCCCCCTGAAGATCATGTTAAATTGGTTTACTGCATTTCAGGGAGTGTATTTGACGTTGTTGTTGACCTGAGAATAGGGTCTTCAACTTTTGGACAATACGATACGTTTGATCTTTGTGCGGACGACGCAAATATGGTCTATATTCCGACAGGTATGGCTCATGGTTTTTGCTCTTTGTCTGAATCATCTACTCTCGTTTACAAGACCTCTACTACATATAATCCTACTTGTGATAGTGGTATTTTATGGAACTCTGTCGATATCGATTGGCCAGAAAAGGACCCAGTTTTGTCGAATAGGGACAAAAGCTTTAGTGATTTTAAGTCTTTTAAAAGTCCGTTCTTTATTTAGAGTTAAAGCTAATGAATTCAAGAAGTGTAATAGTAACAGGTGCCACAGGTTTTATTGGGTCTAACCTTGTTTTTTCGCTAATCAGAAAGGGTTTTGATGTTCATATCCTGGTCAGAGATACATCAGATTTAAGTATTTTAGGTAATATTGTAGAGAGCTGTACAGTTCATATTTATAATGGGTCAATTGTAGATCTGAAGAAAACTTTCTCTATAGTAAAGCCTTCTCATGTATTTCACTTAGCGTCCCTTTTCCTAGCTCAACATGATGATTCAAATATAACTGATCTCCTCGAAAGTAATATCATATTCTCTACTCATGTTGTGGAGGCTATGGTTTCAGAAGGTGTTCCATTTCTTATAAATACAGGCACATCATGGCAGCATTTTACCGATGATACTTATGTTCCTGTTAACTTGTACGCGGCCACAAAAGAGGCTTTCGAGAATATTTTAGAGTTTTATATTCAGACGAGCAATTTGAAAGTGACAACTCTTAAATTGTTCGATACATATGGTCCGAATGACCCGCGAAAAAAACTTCTTCGGTTGCTTCATGATATTTCAGTTTCGAAAGATGTTCTTTCGATGTCCGCCGGGGAACAGAAGATTAACTTGGTTTATATCGACGATGTGATTAGAGCGTTTGAACATGCATACGATGAAATTTCTCGTCAAATTGAGTTGCATAGCAGATATAGCGTATCTTCCTCCAAGCCATTAACATTGAAAGAACTAGTAGTCATATTTGAAGATACTCTGAATGTTAAATTGAATATAAATTGGGGGGAGCGAGAATATCGAAATAGAGAAGTTATGGTCCCTTGGTCAGGAGAGCAAGTGTTAAAAGGATGGCATCCAGAGATAGATTTGAAAACGGGTTTAAAGCGTGCCTTCGGATAGTATTCCCACCTCACGCGACACCAATAATTTTTTTGCATTACAAAACATAAGGAAATTTTTAAGAATTTTAATCCTGAATACTAGATTTAGGATGCACTCATTTCGGAGAAATTATGATCGGGACAATATTTGAGCAAGGACAAGGCCTTGGTAATCAACTTTGGGTTTATTGCGTAGGCAAGGCTATTGCAGAGCATTATAAAATGGAACACGTCGTTTTTGATCTTGAAAATTTTAAGGGGCACCATTTTTTAGACCTCGATATTTCTAATTCGCAGTCATCAACTTCATTGAATTCGAATTTTGAGTCGGATGATTGGTGCGTTCTTAATGAGGAATGCTTTTGGGACGAGGAATTAAAATATTTTTCTACCGACTACGACGTGAGGGTAGATAATATTGTCGAAAATACGATTATTAGAGGTAATTTTCAAAGCGAGCAATATTTCTATGGTAGGCCTGAGAGAATAAGGGCCTATATTGCTCTTAAAGAAGAATATGTGGCTAAAAAACTCGTTGATGACGACGTTTGTGTGATATATATAAGAGGTGGCGAGTACAAGAGACACAAAAATTTAATTCTTCCTGATACTTACTGGACTAATGCTATTAGCAATATGAGAAACCGTTATGGGGTTTCTAAGTTTATTGGGATTTC
>Ga0114997_10003180_pt1 | contig 12971 bp, 14 predicted proteins | sample ArcticOcean_MG_C_2_FD_87045 | JGI IMG/M metagenome (GOLD analysis project Ga0114997, IMG submission 87045) | Marine microbial communities from western Arctic Ocean - ArcticOcean_MG_CB4_136 | ecosystem: Environmental > Aquatic > Marine > Oceanic | place: Arctic Ocean: Canada Basin | collected... | reverse complement strand
TTTAAATTTATTAATATTTATTTTCAATACAAATATATTAAAACTAACTTTTTATCAGTTGTTTAGCTAAATTGAAAATAAACAAGTTGAAGCCAAGTAAGATAGCAAGGTTTACCCCTTGTATGCCAAATAATGAAAAGAAAAACATTTTTAGCCCATAATTTTTTGTGGCAAATAATAAAAATTTTGACTCAATAAAAATCTGTAAAGTAAATAAAATGAATATTAATAGTCCAATATTTAAATTTTCTATAAAGAAATTAAAAATAAATAAGCTAATCATAATTAAAGTTACAAGTGATGAATAAAATTGATTAGCAGTTGCAAAAGAACCGGTAGAATCAAATTTTTTTTTCTTAAATAATAGAGGTGTATATTTGGATGTTCTTTGAATAATTCTCTTAGTTCTAGTTAAAAAATTACACCAATAACCACTATACATAGCACCTGAGATTTTAATATTTTTTTTATTTAGTTTGGTAATTTTATAACCCATATCAAACTCTTCACCTCCAGCAGCATAAAGAGCCTTCCATTTACCAACTTTTATAAAAAGTTTTTTTGAAATAACACAAAACTCTGAACAACAAACAGAAAATTCTTTTTCTAAATTTATTGTATCGACGCCATAACATGATTTAAGACAGACAAAATTAGATGACCACTCATCTTTATTTAAATTATTTAAATCCTGTGTTGCACAAACACTTCCTGTTTCCTCTGTTTCATATAATCTTTTAGCTAAATTTAAAATGGAGTTTTTTTTTGAAATTTCAATGTCAGCATCTATAAAGCATAATGTTTCGTATTTAGAATTATCTGCACCTATGTTTCTAGCATTACCAGCTCCTAAATTTTTTTCTAATTGAATTAATTTAATATCTTTAAATTTTTTAACAATTTCAGCGGTATTATCAGTACTCTTATCATCAACCACTATTATTTCTGACTGAAGTTTTAATGTTTCTAAAAGAATTAATTCTAAACTTTTTTTAATAGTTTTTTCAGCATTATACGCAGGAATTATTATTGAAATTTCACATGTCATGATGATTATTTATCTAATCAATGATAGCCAATGCTTAGGATCATAAACTGTATTTATTGCATTAGCACACTCAAAAGTACAAGTACAATTTTTTGCTATTTTTTGAAACTCCCGTGCTTTTTTTGATTTAACCACATCAACAATATCTAAATTTGTTTTTTTTACAGAACCAATTTCTGAGATATCCCACATCTTTTCTACTTCACACCCCCTAACCACACCGTCTGGAAAAATTTCTACAAATCTACCACCTGCTTTGCATGGGGAATAGATTTTTTCACTATCAATTCTTTTAATCGTTTCTAAAAATATTTTTTCAAAAAGTTTTCCATTAAAACTTTTTCTCCATATAGGAGATGTCCTTTGGTGCTGCATTTTAGAAAGTCTTTCATAATCATCCTTAAGGGCTAGTTGTTCCTTAGCAGGAACATCTCTTAAAAGTATTAATTCATGAAAATCAATTGGCCAAGAAGCAGTTTCATTAAAAAGATCTTCCAACACGTCTTTGTTATCTTGTGTAATCACTGAAGCAAGTCTTAAAAAAAAATTAGGTTTTTTTCTATATTGATTCATTGTTTCAATAGTTTCTAGAACTTTATCGTAAGCACCATCCATAACTCTAACTTTGTCATGAATTTCTTTTGGGCCATCCAATGATATTGATAAAGTAAACTCTGTATTTGGATGTTTTTCTATTAATTCTGGAACAAATTCTTTTATTCTCTTAACATAGAAACCATTACTTTTTATACTTATTCTTGGTACGTTACAATTTTTTATAATATTATCTATTATTTCAACAAAATCTTTTCTTAAAAAGGGCTCACCACCGGTGACCGTCAGGTGTAATAAACTATTAGCTTTTTTAAATACCGATCCCCATTCTGTAGGAGATATAATTGGGGTCGTTCTGGCGTCAACAGCCGCATGAATACAAAAACCACAATGCATATTACATCTTCCATCAACATATATGACGGCATAATTTGGAATTTGTTTAAGAAAAATTGACTTAAAAATTCTGTTTAAAATATTTAGACTCCTGATCATGTAGCTTATTATAAGAACTTTTTTTTTTATCACAAGGCATTATTAGCTATATCTACTGGGTACATTTTCTAAGATAATGTTTATAAATTTCAGCTGCAGAGATATAAATATTTTTTTTATGATTCCATTTTAATTCTTTTTTGGCTAAATAGTTATTACCTATCAATCCTTTTTTAATTTTTTTTTTGTTAAAAATAATATCAATCTTCAATTTATTTTTTTTAATTACATACTCAATAATCTTGTTTATTGATGTGTTTTTTCCAGAACTAAAAATTAACTTATCTTTATTTAGATTACTAAACATTAATTTATAAAGACCGTTACAAATATCTTCAGCATGAGAAAAATCGGAAAAAATATTTAACTTCATAATATTTTTTAAGAAAATAATATCTTTTTTTATTATAGAGATAATAATTCTAGGTAACAAAAATTTTTTATTTCTAAATTTAGAGTCATGATTAAATAAAATTGCATTTGTATAATTTATTTTTTTTTTTGTTTTGTATTTAAGCATCATGTTGTCACTTTTAATTCTAAAATTTGTATAATCAGTTGTTATAATATTCTGTGATTTTTCAGTCACGATGCCACTTTTTTTTTTAAAAATTTGTGAGGAACTGCAAAAAATAAATTTAGCATTTTGATTAGCCTCAAATGTTGAGTTAAATATATTTTTTGTGGCTATAAAATTTTCTCTAAAAAAAATTTTATAGTTTGCTTCATTAAAGGAGGGATTGTTAGACGCAAGATGCAATACAATGTCTGGTTTTTTTTTAATAAAAATTAGATCAAGTCTTCTTTTATTTAATAAATTTTCTTTAATAAATTCAACATTACCCAAAGTATTGGATTTTTTTGTTTTACTCAAAATAGTTAGGTTAATTTTTCTTTTCTTAAGAATGTTAATTAATATTTGCCCATCTTGACCTAATCCACCTGTTATGAATACATTTTTTGTCAATTTTATAAGATTTTAATAGTTAAAATTGTTCTTTTTATATATTAAATTAATTTACAAAAACATATTAATATAAATAACATTTATTATTTTGAAAATTAAAAACTGCAGATCTTGTAAAAGTAAGAATTTATTAAAGCTTTATACTTTGGGCAAGCAAACTCTAACTGGTATTTTTCCTCCAAAAAAAAATGCAAAGATTACTAGGGGAGACCTAAGTATGGTTATTTGCAATAAATGTAAATTACTACAATTAGAACATAACTTTGATGCCAATGAAATGTATGGTGATAATTATGGCTACATGTCTTCACTAAACAAATCAATGATATCTCATCTTGAACTTAAAGCATTGAGTTTAAAAAAAAGATATAAAATAAAATCTAGTGAAAGTGTTTTAGATATAGGTAGTAATGATGGAACATTCTTATCTTTTTTTAATAAAACTTTAAAATTGTATGGTTGCGACCCTACGATAAAAAAATTTAGTAAATATTATAGAAAAGATATTAATCAACTGCCTTTCTTTTTTTCTTCTAAACTTTTTAAAGATAAAAAATTTAATTTAATTACCTCAATATCCATGTTTTATGATTTACCTGATCCATTAAATTTTGCTAAAGAAATAAATTCTATATTAGATAAAAATGGTATTTGGCATATTGAGTTAAGCTATATGCCAATGATGATTAAGAATAGATCTTATGACACAATATGTCATGAGCATTTAGAGTACTATTCTTTAAAATCGTTAAAATATTTATTGGATAAGGCAGGGTTAAAAATAGTTAATCTTTCTTTTAATCAAATTAATGGTGGAAGCATCGAGCTTGATGTATCAAAAAAGAAGTCAAAATTAAAAGAATGTAAACATTTAATTAGCTGGGTTTTAGAAAGTGAGAAGTTAAATAAATACAATGATATTTCTAAACACAAACAGTTTTTTAAAGAATGTCAAAATCATAAAACTTTATTAAAAAAACTACTTTTGACACTCAAGAAGCAAAATAAAAAAATTCTAGGATATGGCGCCTCTACTAAAGGAAATGTGTTACTCCAATACTGCAATATAGATTCAAAAACGCTAGATTATGTTGCTGAAGTTAACAAATTTAAATTTAATAAATATACACCAGGATCTAACATTAAGATTATTTCAGAAAAACAAGCCAAAATAAAAAAACCAGATTATCTTTTAGTTTTACCTTGGCACTTCAAAGATCACATTGTTAAAAGAGAACAAAAATTTTTAAAAAATGGAGGTAAACTAATTTTTCCACTTCCAGACATCGAAATTATTTAATAGTAATGAAAATTTGTGTAATAATTCCAACTCTAAATGAGGAAAAAAATATTGAAAAAATATTTAGCAAGATAAAAAAAACCAAGATCAAATTAGACATTTTATTTGTCGATGATAATTCAAAGGATAAATCTCAGGAAATAATAATTAAATTAAGTAAAGAATTTAAAAATGTTGATTATATATTTAGAAAAAATAAAATTGGTATTGGCTCAGCTCATAAAGATGCAATAAAAAATACCTATCGTCAAAAATATGATATATTAATCACAATGGATGCCGACGGCACGCATGATCCTAAATATTTTAAAAAGATGATATCTTGCGCAAAAATGAATGATTATGTAATCACTAGTAGGTTTATTAAATCAAATTTAATTGAAGACTGGCCACTTTTTAGGAAAATACTTACCTACTCTAGACATTTATTAGTTAAAATATTCTTAGGGATGAGCCTTGATGCGTCAGGTGCCTACAGATGTTTTTATCTAAAGAAAATTAACTTAAAAGATATATTGAGTGCCAAAAATAATGATTATGCCTTTTTTTGGGAGGTTACTTATGTGATTTTAAAAAAAGGTTATAGTATCAAAGAAATACCAGTAAAATTAATATATAGAAAGCTTGGCAAATCTAAAATGAAATTTAGTCATATTATTTATTCATTATTTTATTTATTTAAAATTTTTATTTTTAAAAAATAATCATGACTAAACAAAATACAACAAATTCTGGTTTTTTTGGCAAAATTGAAACAATTATAAGAATAATACCGCATATTTATATTATTTTTAGAATGCTTGTGCGTTTTACAAGCTATTTTGAAGAAGATTTTTTTTATTTAAAGAAAATTTTTAAAAATAAAAAGATTAACATTATTGATGTTGGTGCTTCTGATGGAATATCTGCTCAATTTTTTCTCAGAAATTTAAATTGTAACAAAATATATTGTTATGAGCCACAAAAAGTATTTTTTTTAAAATTACTTAATCTAAAAAAAAAATTTAAAAATATAATCCCTTTTAATTATGGCTTAGCCAAGAAAAATTTTAGAATGGAAATATTTTATCCATTTGTAAATTTTTTCGGTGTAAAAGTTTTTTTATTAACTTACTCCTTTCCAATTAAAAAAGAATTAGAAGATCAAATAAATTTAGATTTTTTTATTAAACCTAATATTGAAAAAAGTAAAATATTGGTTAAAAAGTTTATAATGTTAAAAGATAGAGTGGACCTAATTAAGATTGATACCAATGGCAGCGAGCATGAAATAATAGATACTTTATTTAAACAAATTAAAAGAGACAAGCCAGTATTGATTATAGAAAATAATAATATCAGTAAAATTTACAAAAATTTAAAAAAATTAGGATATCAAAAATTTCACGTTGTAAATAATAAGTTAAAAAAACACATCAATCAAAATAGTGCAAACATCATTTTTAAATAAAAGTTTTTTATCAAAAAATTATAAGGTTATTTTATTAATTCTTATTGTCCTTTTAATTTTTTATAGGAGTCCTTATATATTTCTTAACGGTAGATTTGTAGCTGAAGAAGGCTCTGTTTGGTTTCATAACTCATATCTCTACGGTCCCATAAAGGGTTTAACACAAATTTTTTGGGGTAGTGGATATTTTAATATTTGGCCAAATCTAGCATCAACATTTGCTTTATTAGTTCCCATTGAATATGCACCCTTAGTCACAGTATATTTTGCTTTATCTGTTAAAATATTTTTGTTTGTATTTGTAATTTATTCTCAATCAAATTTTTTAATTACTAATTTTGACAAAACTATTATTTCACTTGTCATATTGGCATCACCACCAATGGTACCAGAAATTTGGGCTAACACATTAACTTCACAGGTCTATTTTACAATTTTTTCTATTTTAATTTTATTCCTACAAGATACGAAAGAAAATTTTTTTAATAAATCATCACCGTTTGTTTTATTTTTTTCAGGCTCATCATCTTTGTTGACCTGCACATTGACGCCATTTTTTTTCTACAAATATATTAAAAATAAAAATAAAAATAATTTATTAAACTTTATTTCAATACTTTTTGTATCTTGCTGTCAAAGTGTAATTTTTATCTACTCAAAAATTCAAAATCTTGATTTAGAAGGCAGTCAAACTAGATTTATCTTATCTTTAGATAAACTTGTAAATTATACTTACAATGTTTTAATAAAAAGTGTTATAGGAAGAGACTTAACCCAATCCCTCTATTATGATTTTTTTATATCAGTTAACATATATTTGTTAACTGGTTTCATAATATTAATTTTTATAATTTTATTAAAATATTCTTTTCAACGTATAAAAAATGATAGAGTACTAATTTCTTTGATATCAATTTTTATAATAATTAGCTTTTTAACATTTATTGGCTCTAAAATGGAACAGGTCCAAGGAAGGTACGCTACAATACCAGGAGTATTACTAATTTTTATTGTATACAGGTTTTTTCAACTTTCTTCTAATCACTTTAAAAATTTTTATTTGATTTTAATTTTATTTACTTTAATGACTGGATTCTATGAGTTTAAATTAAATAATAAATACCCTCATTTCTTAATTTGCATAGATTGTCCAAATTGGAAAGATGAACTTAAAAAATGGAAACTTGATAAAAATTATGAATTAAAGATTTGGATGTATCCAGATAAAACCATGAAGTTAATTAAAAACTAGAATTTGATAATTTAAAAATAGGACTTAAACCAGGTGAATAACTTTTTTATTAAAAACAAAAATAAAGTTTTATTTTTTTTAATAACAATCTCTATATTTAGTTTTATTGAAACTATTAGAAAGGGTTTATTGAATGGATGTGATTTCCAATGGCAACCAGCTTTACTATTTTGGGAAGGAGTTAATCATTACGCAAGATTTATGAGTAATGGTAAATCTGATTTTTTATGTCAGGGAGGTGAATATTCACATTTATTGCATATTATTTATTATCCCTATGTACTTTTTAAATGGGAAACAGCTAGAGCTTTATGGCTTCTAACTAATATTTTTTTTGTATTCTCAATACCACTATTAATTTGTAACAAATTTAAAATAACCAAATATAAAACAATAATATTGATATTAATTTTTATGACATGTTACCCATCAAGAATGACCTTAAATTATGGCCAACAAAGTTTGTTTGTTTTATTTTTTTTGTGTTTACCCTTTATATTTAAATCTAATTTATTTTATTTTTTATCCGGCATATCAAGCGTTAAATATAGCACTGGTTATGTTATATTTTTAAATTTTTTAGTTAAAAAAGAATTCAAAAATTTTTTTCTAGCTACAATCCCTTACTTACTCGGTTGGTTTGTCTATTTTATGTACACAAATAGCGATCCAATAATTAATTTTTTTGAACCACTTAAATTATCCATTATGAATAACTATAGAAGAGATGCTGATATTTATTCTTTACTACAAATATATTTTTTAGGTGATAAAGCTTCAATTTTAAAATACATGGCCATTGCATCTATTTTTTTGCTAAATTCATTTATGCTTATAAGAATTAATAGGCAATCAAGTAATTTTTTAAAAATGTCATTAGTATTAACTTGTCCATTAGTTTTCTTTCCACATTCTAATTATGACTATGTTCTATTGTTTCCACTTGCCTGTTATTCATTATTAAAATTTGATAGTTATCTAAATAAAATTAACTTTTTCTTTGTGATGTATATTTTTTATTTAAGTAGAATAGTTAAGAATTTGCTTGATATTGATTGGCTTTATCAACCAACATTAATGTTATTAATAATATTACTTATAATTGTGAATACCAGAGTTGACAGAAAAGTTAGTTAAAATTTTACTTATTACTCTTGTTCAATTATAAATAATAGAATAAATACATATGAAATTCATTAATGCCCTCGTGGTGAAATTGGTAGACACAACGGACTTAAAATCCGTGCCTTTTTGGAGTGCCAGTTCGAGTCTGGCCGAGGGCACCATTTATGAAAGATAAAATTCATTTAGTCTTTGATAAAACTAAAGCTTCTTTAAGAATTAAAACACTCTTAATAAAAAAGGTTAACATTACAACTTTAAAAAAATCTAATATGATTATTGTAGTCGGTGGTGATGGCTTCATGCTTCAAACTTTAAAAAAATTATATAAGTTTAAAAAACCTTTTTATGGAATTAACTCTGGAAACTATGGTTTTCTGATGAATAAATTTTCCAATGAAAATATGCTAAAAAATTTAAACATTTTTAATAGTGTTAAAATTCACCCTTTGCAGATGACCGTTATTACTAAGAATAACCAAACAAGAAAATCAATAGCTATAAACGAAGTATCAATATTAAGACAAAGCAAACAAGCATCGTCAATTTCTATTACGACTAATAAGAAAAACATTATTAAAAATCTAATCTCTGATGGTGTACTTGTTTCAACACCCGCAGGAAGTACAGCCTATAATTTATCAGCACATGGTCCAATTTTAAATTTAGATTCTAGAAAACTAGCAGTCACACCCATTAGTCCTTTTAGACCTAGAAGATGGAAGGGGACAATAATCAATGATAAGTCTAAAATTTTGATAAAAAATTTAGATATAAATAAAAGACCAATTAGCGCTGTTGCAGATAATTTTGAAGTTAGAAATGCAAAGACAATTAAAATTCATGTAAACAAAAAAATTATCTTTGAGCTATGGTATGATAAAAATAATAGTCTTCACAAAAAAATAAAAATAGAGCAAACAAGAAAAGAAACTTCAAATAATTAAACTAAAATATTTTAGTTATATTGGTAGTCATTCAGGTGAATAGCTATTAAATAAAAAATGCATTATCCTCTTTTAAGATATTTTCAGCATTAATACTTAGTACTTCACATTTTATTTTATTAAATTTAGTCAAACTGGTGCCAAGAGTTTCTATTTATATGGTGCCCCCGCACGGAGTCGAACCGCGGACCTATTGATTACAAATCAATTGCTAAAGTTTAAATAAACATTTGATTTCAACAATAATAATAAAATATTTTTAATCTGGTCACACTATGGGCACAGTGATAGAATTATTTAATGGCAGGTATAGTTTTTTTATTATTTCTTATTTTAAACCATATGGTTCATAATTCATTTAAAGATTGTTATGCATTTTATCTGCAAAAATATTTAAAAATTCCAAAAGGATTCCTAACTTTTATTTCAACTTATCTTTTATCGTTATTAATTTTATACATTATCATTGGCATATTTATGATGGTTTTCACAGGCGGAATGTACTTCGAATATTTTTTTAGACCACGTTATTATTTTGAAGAATTATTAGATTTTTAATATGAAAAAACTTTTAGGGATCATAGTTCTGAGTTTGTTGTTGAGTGGGAATGCTAACGCTACTATGAAAGGAATTTTCGAAATGGAGCTGATGGTTGAGAATTTAAATAAATATGCCAAAGAATGCTCTGTTACAAAACAAAAAATAGAGACTGCTGTAAAATATATTTTGCAGAACTCTAAAATAAAAATTAAAGAACATCCTTACAATGCAGTATTATATGTAAAAGTAGGTGTGATAAAAGCTGGAGATGTATGTACTGCTAATTTAGACATATCAGTTTTTTCATACTTTGGAAATGATCCATTAGAATTAGAAAATTCTGGAACATTTGTGTTCTATCGAAATTCACATATGACCTCTGGAGGAACTATTTCTAGTTTTGCAAATTCTGTTGTTAGTGGAATAGAAGGACTGATAAAGGAACTTGTTGTTAAACACCACGAAGATAACTGATAAAACTAAAATGAAAAAACTTTTAGGGATAATAGTTCTGGGTTTGTTGTTGAGTGGGAATGCTTATAGTGCGAATCTTAACCTTACTTGTGAAGGAATAGGATCTAAATCAAAAACAATGAGTCAGTCAGGATCAACTTCTGAATTAAGGTACTTCGAAGAAACTAATTCAATTGTTAATGTGTCTATTGGCAATAAAGGTAACTGGATACAGATGCCAATGCATTTATTACCTCGTAAAAGAATAAAGAAAGCTAATAATAAATATGAAATTTATGATTTAAAAATTTTAGAAAGTTCAATTAGTGGTAAGTTTAAATTAAATTTTGTTAATAAACCTTCAATGACTATAGATAGGTATTCTGGAGTTTTATCATTTGTCTCTAGAGGTAAAGGAATTTCATTTACTGGTGAGTGCAATACAGTTAATAGAGAAGAAAAAAATTCTAAACGACCATTTGATCACGGCACAATCCTGGCACAATCCTGGCACAATCAATTATAAAATCTAATCAAAAACTGATTCAGGAAAAATAATTAGTGTTGATTTTATTGAGTAATGGTGCCCCCGCACGGAGTCGAACCGCGGACCTATTGATTACAAATCAATTGCTCTACCAGCTGAGCTACAAGGGCTAATTAGTAACTTACAATAAAAGATAGTCATATAATATAAATAGCATATAAATACAATAATTTTAAAATTAATAAAATAACTATTAAATTACATAAATATTAAATTAAATTTCAAATTGTTTAATGTTATCTTAATACATCTTTATGGTTTTTGATAAACTTACAAACATTATATTGTTCCCTGTGTACCACTTAATCCACAGAAATATAATTTTTGGATATATACATAAAAAATTTGTTAAACACTTTTATTACAAAAAATACAAATTTTTTTTAAAAACAAAAAAAATACCATTAAAAAATTATTCAAGCTATTTATTTAAAACTTATGAATATAATGATCGGGTTTTAATTGAGAGAAATATTAATCATAAAAATAAATGTATTATAATAGGTGGAGGAATAGGCTTTATTGCAACACTTGCTTATAAACTTTCAAAAAAAAAAATTTTAGTTTTTGAAATAAATAAAAATTTAATTCCTACATTAAAAAAAAATATTACTTTTAATAATTGTGATTATAAAATATTTACAAACAATTTAACAATAAATACAGAAAATAAAAAAAAAACGTTTTACCTTTCTGATGACTATCTTGACACAACATGTAAGAAAATAACTAAGAAAAAAATAGATGTGAAAAATTTAGAATACAACAAAATAGATAAAAAAAAATCTTTTAACACACTTATAATTGATGCCGAAGGTGATGAAGAGCATTATATTAAATCTCTCAAAAAATTAAAAAATATTAAATTTATTATTTTTGAACTTCACTATAATTTGTTCAACACAATGCAGATTAAAAATTTAATGCTAACACTTAAAAAATCTAATTTTGTTCTTAAAGATAAATGTTTTAACTCCTTTTATTTCAGAAGAGATTTATAATATGAAAATATTTGGTACAGGTTTTATAGCGCAATATTTAAAAAAAGGTAATTTACTCTTTAATGATAATTACATAATTTATGCCGCAGGAATATCTAACTCAAAAATTTCTGATGAAAAAGATCTTAAGAGGGAATTATGTCAAATTAAAATTTTTATTAAAAAATATAATAACAAAAAAATAATTATTTACTTAAGTTCAATGAGTGTTTTTGATAAGTTTCTTAAGAATAATAAATATATTAAAAATAAAATATTGATAGAGGATTTGTTTAAAAAAAAAGTAAAAAAATTTATAATTGTCAGATTAACACAAGTAGTAGGAAACAATCAAAACCCAAATACAATAACAAATTTTTTTTATAATAATATAAAAAATAATAATAATTTTTATTTATGGTCTGGTCAAAAAAGAAATTTAATTGATATAGATGATGTAGTAAAAATTTTTAAAAAAATTTTAAAAAAAAAATTTATAAAAAATAAAATCATAAATATTTACAATACTAAGTCTATTAGTATTAAAAAAATAGCAATAATATTGTGCAAGATTCTCAATAAAAAAGTTAAATTTAAAGAAAAAAAAATTAATAAAAGATTAGGATATTTTTCATATAAAAAGAATTCCAAATTTTATCAATTTGCTAATTTATTTGATAAAGGAAACTATAACAAAAGAATTTTAATGAAGTATTATAAATGAAGCTTTCAATTATCATACCCGTATATAACAGTGAAAAGATAATATCTTTATTAATAAAGCTAATTTATAAAAACTTAAAAAATAAAATTACCCCTTTTGAAATAATTCTTATAAATGATTTTAGTAAAGACAAATCTTGGGAAAAAATTAACCAACTCGTAAAAAAATATAATTTTATAAAAGGAATAAATCTTAATCAAAATTATGGTCAACATTCGGCTATTTTTGTTGGATTAAAATATTCTAAAGGTAAAAATATCATCTGTTTAGATGATGATATGCAACATGATCCTTTTTATCTAAATAATATTTATAATCAATTAGATCAAGGACATGATGTTTGTTATGTAAAATATATAAATCGGCAACATTCAAAAATAAAAAAATTCGTAAGTTGGTTAAATAACTTTATTTCTAGCTATCTTATGGAAAAATCTTCAAAAATTTACACATCATCTTTTAAAGGATTTAATTCCAAGATAAAAAATCAAATTATTGTAAAATCTTCAAAATTTATTTTTTTAGATTATTGGATAATAAAAAACAGTAAAAATTTAAAAATAATTAATATTAAACATAAAAAAAGAATT
>Ga0114997_10003177_pt1 | contig 12980 bp, 12 predicted proteins | sample ArcticOcean_MG_C_2_FD_87045 | JGI IMG/M metagenome (GOLD analysis project Ga0114997, IMG submission 87045) | Marine microbial communities from western Arctic Ocean - ArcticOcean_MG_CB4_136 | ecosystem: Environmental > Aquatic > Marine > Oceanic | place: Arctic Ocean: Canada Basin | collected... | reverse complement strand
AAATGGTACGACCATTGGAAAGAAACTAGGATGAAGTGGCATAAATCGTTAGGTATTCCGGAAGATTATTTAAGGTTTCATAACCACGTCAAACTTGCTCACTATGCAGATGCAGCATGCGATATTGAGTTTAAATTCCCATTTGGATTTAAAGAATTGGAAGGGATTCATTCAAGAACAGATTTTGATTTAAAACAACATGAAGAATTATCTAAGAAAAAAATAAGATATTTTGACCCTGAAAAAAACGAAAGTTATATTCCATATGTAGTTGAAACATCCATTGGATTGGACAGAATGTTCTTAGCTCTGATGTCTTACAGTTTAAAAGAAGAAACACTTAAAGATGGAACCTCTAGGACAGTACTTGCTCTACCCTTTAGCTTAGCACCCAACAAAGCTGCAGTTCTTCCACTTGTGAAAAAAGATGGACTATCGGAAAAAGCAAAAGAAATTTTTAATAGTCTGAAATCTGTTTTCAACTGCTCTTACGACGAAAAGGACTCAATTGGTAAAAGATATAGAAGAAACGATGCACTCGGAACACCTTACTGCATTACTATAGATTACGATTCTATTGAAGATAACTCTGTCACCGTTAGAGAAAGAGATTCTATGAGTCAACAAAGAATTAAAATAAGTGAATTATCTAATTTTATAGACTCAAAGGTGAATATGAACCTGTTATTTTGAACTTACAACCTTTTCTTACTTCTTTTAATGAAGCTGGCTGTGATGAAGCTGGAAGAGGATGTTTGGCAGGCCCTGTAGTGGCAGCAGCTGTTATTCTTCCAGAAAGTTATCAAAACGATAAGCTTGATGATTCTAAAAAGATCTCAGAAAAAAATCGAAACGAATTAAGGATTGATATTGAAAAAAAGGCAGTTGCAATTGGAATAGGAATTGTCAACGAAAGAAAAATTGAAAAAATTAATATTCTTCAAGCCTCTCTTCTAGCTATGCATATTGCGGTTAAAAATTTGAAGATTCTGCCAAGTCATTTAGCAATTGATGGAAATAAGTTTAATCCATATCCAAAAATAAATCATACCTGTGTAATTAAAGGAGATGGTAAATACATGAACATTGCAGCGGCATCCATTATTGCTAAAACAACAAGAGACAAAATAATGAAGAAACTTTCAGAAAGTAATCCTGAATATTTATGGAACCAAAACAAAGGATATCCTACCAAAAAGCATCGAGAAGCTATTTTTAGATTTGGAATTACGATACACCACAGAAAAAGTTTTAAATTAACTTAAGAAGCTAAAACAACGACTTTATTTTTCATTACTTCTACCACTCCTCCATCGATATTAAATAGCTCTTCTTTTTCATCAAGAACAATTCTTACTTCCCCTTTTGTAAGAGAAGAAACTAATGGAGCGTGGTTATTTAAAATCCCTATGGAACCAGAAGTACCTGGAACATTGACTAAATCTGCTTTTCCATCATAAAGAGATTTATCTGGGGTAATTATTTGAACATCCATAATGAAATATTTAACTGACTTCTGCCAACATTTTTTCTCCAGCCTCAATCACTTCCTCAATAGTTCCCTTCAGGTTAAATGCAGCTTCAGGATATTTATCTACATCTCCGTCCATTATCATTGTGAAACCTTTAATGGTGTCTTCAATATTGACGAAAACTCCTTTCATTCCTGTAAATTGTTCTGCAACATGAAATGGTTGAGATAAAAATCTCTGAACTCTTCTAGCTCTATGAACCGCCTGTTGATCTTCTTCCGATAGTTCATCCATTCCTAAGATTGCAATAATGTCTTGTAATTCTTTATAACGCTGTAACAACATTTTAACTCTTTGTGCACAATCGTAGTGAGCGTCTCCTAATATTTGACGCGTTAAAATTCTAGATGTCGAATCAAGAGGATCAACTGCAGGATAAATTCCTAAAGATGCTAATTTTCTAGATAAAACGGTAGTAGCATCTAAGTGAGCGAATGTAGTAGCAGGAGCTGGATCAGTTAAATCATCTGCAGGAACGTAAACAGCTTGAACAGACGTTATAGAACCAGTTTTAGTAGAAGTAATTCTTTCTTGCATAGCGCCCATTTCAGTAGCTAAAGTTGGCTGATAACCAACAGCAGATGGCATTCTTCCTAAAAGGGCAGAAACTTCAGAACCTGCTTGAGTAAATCTAAATATATTATCAATGAAAAATAAAATATCTTTTCCTTTACCATCACCGTCACCATCTCTAAAATCTTCAGCAAGAGTCAAACCAGATAAAGCAACTCTAGCTCTTGCACCTGGGGGTTCATTCATTTGACCAAAGACAAATGCAGCTTGAGACTTTTTCAAAGCTTCTTTGTCAATTTTATCTAGCGGCCAATTTCCTTTTTCCATTTCATGCATGAATTCGTCACCGTATTTTACAATTCCGGATTCTAACATTTCTCTAAGTAAATCATTACCCTCTCTAGATCTTTCGCCAACACCAGCAAAAACCGAAAGACCATCGTGCCCTTTGGCAATATTGTTAATTAATTCTTGAATTAAAACTGTTTTCCCTACTCCAGCACCTCCAAACAAACCAATCTTACCACCTTTAGCATAAGGCTCTACTAAATCAATTACCTTAATTCCTGTAGATAAGACTTCAGTAGCAGTAGATAAATCTTCAAATTTTGGAGCTTCTCTATGAATTGGTAATCTTTTTTCTGTAATACATGGACCAATACCATCTATAGCATCTCCAACAACATTAAATAACCTACCTTTTACCTTATCACCTGTGGGCATTGTAATGGGACTTCCGAGTGGAGTTGCTTCCATCCCTCTTGTAAGACCATCTGTTGAATCCATTGCAACTGTTCTAACGCAGTCTTCGCCGATATGCTTCTGGCACTCTAAAATAACTTTAGTTCCATCAGATTTAATAATTTCGATGGCTTCTAATAAATTTGGAAGTTTGTCTGCGTTTTCGAAACTTACGTCGATTACAGGACCAATGATTTGAGAAATTCTCCCGTTAAGTTGAGACATTGTTTTGTTTTTTAAATTACGCTGCAAATCTAACATAAAATATATTATTTAAAGTCCAATGTTGATAAAATATAACATATTATTTCAAGTTCAAATTAACATATCACCAAGATTAATTATTAAAATGTAAATTCGCTCAAAAAATTGAGGATGAAAGTTCACTATGGCTTTGAATCGTATAAGAATATTAAAAATCCAATTGTTACTGTTGGAACCTTTGATGGTGTTCACTATGGGCACCAAAAAATAATTCAAAGACTCCAAAAGATTGCGAAAAAAAACAATGGAGAATCTGTCCTTTTAACTTTTGACCCTCACCCACGAAAAGTTCTTTTTAATGATCAAGGGTTAAAATTAATTCACAACATAGACGAAAAAATTAATATTTTAAAGAATCTCGGATTAGACCATTTAGTTATATACCCATTCACCAAATATTTTTCAAAATTCACTGCTAAGCGATATATAGATGAGCTTTTAATAAAAGAACTTATGACTCATACCTTGGTAATCGGTTATGATCACCATTTTGGCAATGACAGAGAAGGAAATATTGGGTTGCTAAAAAAGCATGAAAAATCAAACCCATTCAATTTAGAGGAGATTAAAGCTCATGAAATTGAAGAAATAAAGGTTAGCTCAACAAAAGTGAGAAGAGCAATTGAAAAGGGAAATATACATTTGGTAAGAGATTATTGTGGGCATTATTACGAATTTTCTGGAAAAGTTATTCATGGAAATGGTATCGGCAAAACTATTGGAACAGCAACAGCAAATATTCAACTAAAAAACAACGAAAAAATAATTCCTTTGGATGGAGTTTATGCGGTTATTTGTCAAATTGGAAATGTTGATTTTAAAGGAATAATGAATATAGGCTACAAGCCTACTGTAAATGAAGGAGAAAAAAGAACCATTGAAATTCACCTATTTAATTTCGAAAAAGATATTTACGGATTTGATATAAGAGCAAAAGTAATTGAAAGAATAAGAGACGAAGTAAAGTTTAACTCAATAGAAGAACTCAAGATTCAAATTTCAAAAGACAACAATAAAGCAAAAACAATTCTTGAAAGCTTTTAATTCAATTAATTGCAACCTACTTGCACCCCTCCAGTAAGGTTGGAAATTGCGATAATCTGTTCGGCTGAGTCACAACAAAATTTAAACTCATTAGTTATTTGTCCTCTGCAAAGCTCTAAAACAGTACCGTTAGACATGAAAGATTTTAAAGACCTACTAAATTTACTACCAAACAACCCTATTCCGTTCTCTACGTTGGTAAAAATAGGTCTTTCGGTAACTATACTTGTAACTGGCTCGTTTATTTGCATGTATGTATTTAAATTCTCATTACCAGCTGTAAGAATAAATTCTATGGCTTTGCTGTCAAATGTTCTCTTTTCAATTTGGTCTTCTAATGTGTATGAAGAAAGCCTACTTTGAACCATTTCAAAGAAACTACTTCCTGAAACAACTTTAAACATACTTTCCCCTCCGTCGGTATTTACGCTTGTCTGGTCACCTAAATCCCACTCCATAAATTTTTGGATAGTATCCCCACTTAAAAGATGTTCTAGATAGGAAAAGCGAAGAACTAGTTCATATCTTTTTCCATTTAGAGTAGTTTTCCAATCCAATCTTGGGTCGAAATACTCATCTGTGGTGGCTAAATCATTATCTGCACATCGAAAGCCATTGATCTGTAAAGTGATTTTAGATAAAAAATCAAATATTAAACCAGCACCATTCACTAAGTCTGTTTGTGCGCTAAAAGTCAAGTCTTTATCAGGAACATTTACGTTTAGTTTATAAGTATGCTCGTCTACAAAAAAATTGGAAGAGGTTTCTAAAAAGTAGATTTTCTGAGAATCTTCGTAAAAAATCCCTGGCTCTAAATTTCCAACCATCATTTCCTGTAAGGTGTCAGACCCTAGATAAACATTATTTTGGTTATACTCTTCTAAAACAGCAAGGATATAGTCAAATTGGGTACAATCATTAATCGGAGCAAAATTAGCATTATTTACATCTGCCAAATAAGACTTATTAATTTTAACAAATTGCGTATCTAATGACTGATCTAAAAGACCATAAACCACAGGAATAGTTTTATAAGGAGCATTCAACTCAAAATCTGTCTCACAGCAGGAGAACAAAGCGACAATAAGAGCTAAAGCCCAAAAAAAGTTCTTCATTTTATTATTTTTTTAGAAACTTATTGGCAATAGTTTTTTCTTGAGATTTTAAAACAAGTAGATACCAACCAGCATCTAAATCTGAAGATGGCATCTCAATTTGGTTTGCACCAATTACAACATTGTTAAGTTTCTTAGAACTAACTAACCTCCCCATAGCATCAAACAATTCTACAGCGGGGTTTGTTAAGTTAGAAACTGTATAAAAAGAAATATTGAAATTATCTATTACTGGATTAGGATTAACATTTAATTTTTCATCTATTTCCGATTCCTCAATTGTTACAGAGCCTGACAAGTTAATATTATCTATAAAAAAGTCATTACCTCCCCCATTAACAAACTTAAATTTAAACCTAAAGTTACTAACCAAATAGTTGGTAAAGGAATTTGGACCAATGGTAATAATTTTCCAATCCGACCCCGTTGGTATAATCCCTGCATTGGTATTAGACATAGTAGAAATAATAGAAGAAGAAATATTTTTTCTCATAAACCAAGTCTCCCCACAGTCCTTACTAGCATAAACTTGCAGATAATCTGTATTTCCACTATTTCGTTTCGCAAAAGCATACTTAAAGGAAATACTAGCTGCAGCACTATTTGACAAGTCAATGGTATTGCTAATTAACTCATCTATTGAACCGTCCGTGCCTTGTGAATTATCTAATTTCACACTTTGTGAACCAGTATGAAAAGCTGTTGAAACCACCTCAAACCCTGGACCATTTGGATTAGAAACTGTCCAGTCATTATTTGGAATAGAAGATATCGTTTCAAATCCTTCGTAAATTGGTGGCGGATAACCTGGGTTTCCAATTACTGAAACAAAGCTTGGAAAAGTTTGGGTCATGCTATTGCCTAATGCATCTGTAACCTCAAGAGTAACATCGTAACTTCCTGAACCTGAATAAGTAACAAATGGATTTTGAATATTGGAAGTTGCTGGACTTCCTCCAGGAAATGACCAATTCCAAGATGTAATATTATTGTAAGACTCATCGAAATACTGGATATTATCACCACCACAAACTAAGTCTCTTTCTACTCTAATACCAACTTCGCAAAGTGATGGTGTTGTGTTTAGTCCTGTAGCATTAAGATTACTGGTAGAGGAAATATTATTTCTTCCTCCAACACCACTAACCAAGGCAGCTCTCATTCTGTTTTTTTGCCCGTTGGTAAACATTTTATTACAATAAGAATATTCCATGTAGTTTTCAATATTATCTACAACATCACTAGTCCAGTATCCATCAATAACATCATTTGAGCATGTATTGGAATTTAAATTGCAGGAGGTTACTCCAATACACCTAGGAGTATCGTCAACATAATCATCTGAAGAACAGCTTGAGCCAGTCCCTGGATTGTTGTTTGGGCCCCATAAATGCTCTAAATTTAACCAATGTCCAACTTCGTGTGTTAAAGTTCTACTTGAATATGTGTCCGAAGTACCTATTGATCCAACATAATCATGCAGAACCCATATTCCATTTCCCATTGTTGAAGATGTCCACCCATTATTTGGGGTTGTTGTATAACCTGCAGCTCCATCAGCATCATTAACAACCATAATATTTAAATACTTATTTCCTGGCCAAGTACCGTTGTAAACGTCATTGCCAGAAATAATTGCAGAAATTTGATTTTGCCCATTAGTTCCACTGTTAGTTAAGGGACTTAGAGTTCTAGTAATACCACTAAAACATTGTCCGTTAGGAGCCTTTGTAGCGAGTTGGAATTCAATTTCTATATCTGCTGGCATCCCTGAAAAAGTAGACTGAACATTATTAGCATCTGCATTTTGAAGTCTAAAATCTCTATTTAAAATTGCTACAGCGTCTTCAATTTGCTGACGAGAAATATTCTCAACACCACCATTGTGCAAAACATGAAATACCAAAGGGATATTGTAAATTACTCTACTTGGTGGATTATTAGATATTTGATTCTCTATTTTCTTTAACTCTAGTTGATCATCTAAAAACTGTCGATAAGCTTCTGGATCTTTTTTCAGCTTATTCATTAATTTATGGGTCTTACAATATTCTACATCTTCACCATCTCTACAATTAGAAAGGTCTATTTCTTTAGTTACAGAATTTTGAGAAAAAACTGAAAACTGAAGAATAAAAAGTAAACTTGATAATATAATTTTCATAATTAAATATTTAGAGCATTTTTTAAATCTGTAATTAAATCTTCTACATCTTCAATTCCAACGCTTAACCTTATTAGAGAATCAACAACACCAGACTTTATTCTTTCTTCTCTTGGAATTGATGCATGAGTCATTGTAGATGGATGACCAATCAGCGACTCTACACCTCCTAAAGACTCGGCTAAAGTAAACAATTCTGTTTTGCTTACTACTTTTTTAGCCATCTCTAAATCGTCTCCAACTAAGTTAAAAGAAACCATTCCACCAAAGTCTTTCATTTGACTTTTGGCAACCTCATGATTAGGGTGGTCTTTTAATCCAGGCCAATAAACAGTATCAATTAAAGGATGGTCATTTAAAAAGTGGGCAATTTTTTTTCCATTTTCACAATGTCTTTGCATTCTAAGGTGCAGTGTTTTAATTCCTCTTAAAACCAAAAAAGAATCCATAGGGCCACAAACTGCACCACTGGAATTCTGAATTCTATAAATTTCTTCGGCAATTTTATCATCATTAGTAACCAATGCTCCCATTATAACATCAGAATGTCCTCCTAAATATTTGGTAACAGAGTGCATAACTACATCCGCCCCAAGTTCTAGTGGATTTTGCAAATAAGGAGTTGCAAAAGTATTGTCAACACCAACCATTATATTATTTTGATGGGCCAAATCACAAACTTCCTTTATATCTATGATATTCATCATTGGGTTAGTTGGAGTTTCTGCCCATATAAGCTTTGTCTTATTGTTGATTTTTTCTTTAATATTATTAACATCCAACATGTTTACAAAATGAAATTTTATACCATACTTTTCAAAAATAGTAGTAAATATTCTGTAAGAACCTCCGTAAAGATCGTTGGTTGAAATCACTTCGTCACCAGGATTTAATATTTTAACTACTGCATCTATTGCTGCAAGACCACTTCCAAAACAAGCGCCATACTTACCACCTTCAATAGCTGCCAGATTATTTTCTAATGCTTGTCTGGTTGGATTACCAGTTCTAGAATATTCAAATCCTTTGTGAACCCCGATTTCATCTTGAACATATGTAGATGTTTGATAAATTGGAGTCATAATTGCTCCAGTTGAAACATCTGGATGGACACCTGCATGAATTACTTTAGTATTGAATTTCATTTTAAAATTTTATAGATGATGTTGCAAACATAATTATTTAATAAATTCAAAAAAAAATTGTTGTAGATACTTTGAATAAAAAAATACTTTTTGCACATCTAGCTATTCTAGGAGCCAATTTAATATATGCTGTAAACTATGGTTTTGCTAAAGATGTCATGAACGGAGGATATGTTCCGCCATTTACTTTCATTCTCTTTAGAGGAATTGGCGCAACACTTCTTTTTTGGATAACCTCTTTATTTTTTTATGAGAAAATTTCAAAATCCGACTTGTACAAATTTGCGCTATGTGGATTATTTGGGGTTACTGCAAATCAATTAATGTTTTTTAATGGTTTAGAACTAACATCCACCATTCATGCCTCGATTATTATGGTGACAAGTCCAATTATAGTTAGTATTCTCTCTGTAATTATTTTAAAAGAAAAATTACGACTAGTAAAAGTAATTGGGGTACTAATTGGATTAATAGGTGCCGTCACTATAATATTTCACAATAAATCAACTTCTGGTAATAGTGGACTAATGGGTGATCTTCTGATTTTCTTAAATGCCACTAGTTTTGGACTTTATCTTATATTGGTAAAGCCATTAATGAGTAAATACAGCCCCATTACAGTTGCAAAATGGGTTTTTACATTCGGACTTGTTGGGGTAATTCCATTTGGATTATATGAACTTAACGAAGTTAATTGGGAAATGAATAACGACATCGTCATGAAAATAGTTTTTGTTATTTTATTCACCACCTATTTATGTTACCTGTTTAACATATATGGAATTAAATACGTAAGCCCAACTGTAGTAAGTACTTATATTTATCTTCAACCAGTTTTAACATCGATTATTGCTATTGTAAGTGGAAGAGAAGAAATAGAACTCACTAGTGTTTTATGCTCTCTAATGATTTTTGGTGGTGTTTATTTAGTAAGTATAAATACTAATGAAATCAATTGATTACTTTTGGAATAAATAAGATTTTATGACACATTCAATGACCGGTTTTGGTAAGTCAGAAGTTACCATAGACCATCTACATGTAAATATAGAAATACGATCACTTAATAGTAAGTTTTTAGACCTTTCTTTAAAAATCCCATCCATATTTAAAGAAATTGATTCAGAAGTAAGATCTATTATAAAAAATGATTTAAAAAGAGGAAAAGTTGAGCTAGTAATTCACTATGAAAAAATAAGTTCTGTAAGTAAAATCACCATTAATAAAGAACAACTTATTAATTATTACAATCAGCTAAAAGATATTTCCTCTGAACTAAAAAATCAAAATGACAAGGACTTTATGGGATATGCTTTGAAACTTCCTGAAGTAATTCAACACCAAAAAGAGACCGTAGATAAGCAAAGCAATGAAATGTTAATAAATGCAGTTAGTGAAGCCTGTAAAGATTTGAACAGTTTTCGAGAAAAAGAAGGGGAATCACTTCAAAAAGAGCTTTTGAACTATGTCAATACTATTTTAGACAACTTATCAAATATAAATCCATTCGAAAAGGAAAGGCTTCCAAAAGTTAAAGAGAAGTTATTGCGATCTATTGAAGAACTAAATTTAAAATCTCAAATAGATGAAAAAAGACTAGAGCAAGAACTTATTTTTTATTCTGAAAAGCTGGACATAACTGAAGAAAAAGTGAGATTAAAAGAACACTGTAAATATTTTATGGAAACTGTCAAAGAAATAAATTCTGGAAAAAAACTTGGCTTTATCACCCAAGAAATGGGCAGAGAGATAAATACACTAGGTTCAAAAGCACACCACCTATCTATCCAAAAATTAGTGGTTAATATGAAAGATGAATTAGAAAAAATAAAGGAACAAGTTTTGAATATTTTATGAATTCTTCAAATGACTTTCAAGGTAAAGCAATTATCATTTCAGCTCCTTCAGGTGCTGGCAAAACTACGCTTGTCAATAAGCTATTAGAAGCAAAACTTCCTTTGTTGTTTTCTATATCTGCTTGCAGTAGAAATCCAAGAGATGGAGAAGAAAATAATAAAGATTATTACTTCTTATCCATTGAAGAGTTTCAGCAAAAAATAAATACTCAGGAATTCATAGAATGGGAAGAAGTGTACAAAGGTAATTTCTATGGAACTCTAAAAAAAGAAATTGAAAGAATCTGGAAAAAGAAAAAACATGTGGTTTTTGATGTGGATGTGATTGGCGGGGTTTCTTTGAAAGAATATTTTAATGAAGATGCACTTTGTATTTTTATAAAACCGCCAAACCTTGAAGTACTAGCTCAAAGACTCAAAAAAAGAAACTCAGACGACAAGGAATCCATAAAAAAAAGAATTGAAAAATCTTTTGAAGAAATGAAATCTATGGATAAATTTGACAAAATAATTGTCAACGATAAACTAAGTACTTCCTCAAAAGACATAATTGAAACTGTTGAGAAATTTTTGATGTAAAATGAAAAAAGTTGGTTTGTATTTTGGCACATTTAACCCTATCCATGTTGGTCATTTAATAATTTCTAATTATATGGTAGGCTACACTGGATTAGACGAAGTCTGGTTTGTAGTTAGTCCACTTAACCCATTAAAGAAAAAAGAATCTTTATTGGAAGATTACCATCGGCTTAATTTGGTGAGAATTGCTATTGAGAAAAACCCTAAATTAAAAGCATGTAACGAAGAATTTAATTTACCAATTCCTTCTTACACGATAAATACACTGACTCATCTTAAAGAAAAATACTCTAATCATGAGTTTAATCTAATTATGGGAGAAGACAATCTTAGATCTTTTAAAAAATGGAAAAATCATGAGGAAATTTTAAAATGTCATCATTTATATGTCTATCCGAGAGTTTTAACCGAACAAGAAAAACTTGAAAAAAGTAATTTAGAAAACAATTTTAATCATCCTAAAGTTATAAGATGCGAAGCTCCAGTAATGAAAATATCTTCAAGTTTTATAAGAAAAGCAATTTCAGAAAATAAAGATGTTAGATACTTACTTACTCCAGAGGTTTATAAGTATGTAGAAGAAATGAATTTTTACAAAAAATAAACTCTTTTTTAATTGTTGATAATTTCAAACAATTCATCTAATTTAGGAATAAGAACCACTTCAATTCTTCTGTTTTTAGATTTGTTTTCAGTGTCAATCGGGATGAATTGACTTCTTCCGGAAGCACTTACAGTAGTTGGATCCATTTTACTATTTCCCAACATTATTTTCACAACAGATGTTGCTCTAAGAACACTTAATTCCCAATTGTCTACAGGATGAGAATTAGATTTCATCTTATCCGTATCGGTATGTCCTTCGACTAAAATTTCTAAGTCTTGCTGATCTTCAAGAACTTTAGCCAATTCTTTCAAAGCTTTAACTCCCTCCGAATCAACTTTGGTACTTCCCGAAGCAAATAAAAGTTTTGCATCCATACTTATGTAAACCTTTCCATCTTTTTCTACCACTGAAAGCCCTTTATCTCTAAATCCTAGTAAGGCATTTGCAACTTTTTCTTTTAACGCTCTGACAATTGCATCTTTATTGGCAATAATCTGTTCCAATTCATTTACTCTTTTTTCTCTTTTTTGTAGTTCTAAAGACAACACTTCTAATTGAACTTTTTTGTTGTTAAGATCGATTTCAAAGTCTCTTAGTTGATCTTCAAGAGTTAATAAATCTGACTTTCTTTTCTCCAGATCCAACATTAATCGCTGCTTCTCAACCGATTTGCCTTTTTGAAGAAGTTCTAATTGATCTTGGATTCGTTTGTTGAGTAAATCAATTTTGTCATATTGTTTTTCTTTCATTCTTAAAGATTTGCCCAACATGGTTGTATCTTTAATTAATCGTTTTGTCAATCTGTTTAACTGCTCATTTTGTGATCCTAGTTCTGTATTTTCAGTTTGAAGCTCTGTTTTTAAGGTTTTAAGGGTCTTAAGTTCAACAGCACAAACTTCTTGTTTTTCGGAAATTTCCTCAAATTTTCTTGCAGGGACACAACTCTGAAAAAAAATAATTGTTATTAGGATTATTGATAAAAGGTTTTTAATCATTGATTTAATATATAAGTCAAAAATGACCCCAAATTGGATAAAAAATTCATTCATTAGTTATACTTATAAACAACCTTCTCTTAAAAATGCTTTTGACTAAGTGGAAAAATGACTATTAATTTAATCACTTAAAAACAAATCTATTTATCTTACGTTTTGATATCAAAAGACGAATTTGTCTTTTATTTAAACTATCATGATTAATAACAAAATATTGGCTCTTATTTTTTGTGTTATCTATAATATAGATTACTGCCAAAGTTTTGACTACGAGTCAGTGTATTCCAAAAAATATGTTGGAAAAGACACTGTTATTATCGATACATTTTCAATCAATCCAAGAACATTTCAAATTTTAAATAAGGAAAAAGAGACATTAAGTTTGAACTACCAACTTTTGCCCTATAAAGGAATGGTTGTTTTTT
>Ga0114997_10003175_pt1 | contig 12984 bp, 11 predicted proteins | sample ArcticOcean_MG_C_2_FD_87045 | JGI IMG/M metagenome (GOLD analysis project Ga0114997, IMG submission 87045) | Marine microbial communities from western Arctic Ocean - ArcticOcean_MG_CB4_136 | ecosystem: Environmental > Aquatic > Marine > Oceanic | place: Arctic Ocean: Canada Basin | collected... | reverse complement strand
TGGTGACGACATGTTTAGTTTTGTTCGTCGTAAATCCGTCGTCACGGCTGCTTAGATAAAGGTGAATGCATATGTAATGAACAAGACCAACGATACGTACATAGTAAAGAGGCTAATAAAGAGGTAAAGAGCTAAAGACGATTTTTAGATTTTTTTTGTTCGTTTGCACTTTTCTTCTTCTTCAGTTCAAAATTTTGTTTGTGAGAGCACGCGCGTCGTCGCACCGATGCACGTCGAGAACGCATAAAAAGAGAGGAGGAGGAACAAAGAAGTTAAAGAAGAAGACAAAGAAGAAGAGAAAAGCAAACGACAGAGAGAGACGACACAAAAGTGTTTTGAAGAAGAAAGAAAGATGTTGCCAACCTTTGTTCCTTCCAAGTCTTCCTCCCCGAAATATCATCAACGTTCTCCTCACGGAGGAGGAGGAGGAGGAGGAGGAGGACGCGGCGGCATGCACCCGAAAACACTTCTCTCGTACGCGTTTCTCTTCTTCGGCTATTACTTCATCTTGGGCGCGAAAGATTCCCGACGACGCTTGTTCCGCGCATTGGGCATCCTCTCCGACGAAGACTTGAAAACGTTGAGCAAAGAAGCGTTGCAAAAGCGAGACTCCTATTCCGTGTGGGACAAACACTTTAATCGAGACGAAGTGCCGAAAGAGCAATTCGCAGTTGGTTTGTTTCTTGAGTATTTAGAAGATCGACGATTGAACTTAAATCGAGGACGGGCCAGAGCTTTATCTCCTTTCTTTGACTTGAACAACGACGGTATCGTGACGAGGAACGAGTACGGCGAGTTTATACGAAAGTTTTCGCACACGAATTCCGAAGGCGGAGGCGACGATAAGAAACTGTTGAAAGCGGCGCTATCAGAAGCCACGAGAACGATTCAGTCGAGAAAGAGCGGCAATAACGGCGGCGAAGGCGGGAGAACCGGTTTGTCCAATAGAGGCTGCGCGTTACATTTGGACAGAAAGAAACGAGATTATTTAGAAATTTTAGAGTCGGGTGATTTGCAATTCGGTGGCACCGCGCCGTTTACGATTGAATTGTGGGTGAAGCCGAAAAGAGCGTCGGAGAAAGCTGTTTTAGTCTCCAAGTACGATCGAGGGAAGTGGGGTCAATATTTCGTGCAGTTGCAACGAATAGGTGAAAGCGACGAGATGGAGGTGTTTTTCCATCGAGAGGTTGCGCCTTGGGGACAAAAAGCCGGCACGATTCCTTTACACGCGTTCACGCACATAGCGTGTTCCTACGGGAACGGCGTGTCCTCTATTTATATTAACGGAACCTTAGCGTCTTCCCAAAAAGAAGCTGGGCAGGATCAAAACCCGGAAACGCCGGTTTTAATCGGAGCGATGTTGGAAAAAGGCGAACCGATTGATTTTTACGACGGTATTTTAGACGACGTGCGAATATGGAGGGTCAGTCGTAGCCAATTGGACATTCGAGAATCCATGCTGCTTTCGTTATCTGGAATGGAAATCGGTTTAGAAGCGTATTGGGAATTCAACGAGTGTTTAGGTAAACACGCGAAAGAGAAAACGGGAGAGAGTAAACACGACGCCAAGCTCCACGGAGGCGCGTGGACAACTTCCTCGATTAAGTTCAAGAGTTACCAAGAAAGCTTCGGTTGTAAAGATACGCACTGTTAGTAATAAATAGTCGATATAATGGTAGGATTTTAGTTTAAGAAGTAGTTTACACAGATTGATGATTCCAAGTCACAAATGTTTGCACACGCTATTAAGTTGATGGAGCAGCAGCACTTTTCGTCTAAACCGGTGAAAAAGATTACTTGCTCGTTCCTTACTATAAGAAACACATCACCGCACGCGCGCGGAACTCACGTATTACTTATTCGCCAGAATGCCACATCAGAGTCTCATCGCGACGATGAGAATCGCTTCGTCGCAGAAAACCTCTTCTTCTTCTTCTTCTTCTTCGCTTAAGACGACTGGAAAGATATCGTCGTTGTCGTCATCTTCCCGAAGAAGAAGAAGAAGAAAAAGAAGCGCGTTGTTCACATCGGCATCATCAAACGACAAGCCAGCCGTGGTCATACTACCTGGTTTAGGGAACGCCACCGAAGATTACGAAGAGTTTAAGGAAGAGTTATCCTCTCGAGGCTATGTGGCCACGTCTATCGCTCAAGTCGCGCGACCGGATTGGTTGAGAAACGCGGCCGGCATTGTCAAGCCATCCTACTGGCTCGGAACGCTCGAGCCTAGGCCGACTGTCGATTGGTATTTAGAGAGAATCAACAATGCCATCGACGAGGCAAGAAACGCGAGCGAGAATAACGGGGAGGTTGTTTTGCTCGCCCATTCAGCCGGTGGGTGGTTATCCCGAGTATATTTGGAGTCGAAAGAAGACTTTGCGAACGCAAAGCTTGTATCGAAGATAATTTCTCTCGGAAGTCCGCTAAACGCGGTACCTTTAGACGTGCCCGGTGTGGTCGACCAAACCAGAGGCATATTAACCTACGTCGAAGCGAATTGTTTATCGCCAAAAGCTTTAGGCATCGAATGGATTTGCTTAGCTGGAACGTATAAAACGGGAGTAAAAGAGTTCTCTCGCGAACGGTTTTCTGATTTTATCGTCGGGCAAGGCTACAAACAAGTCTGCGGCGCGGCGGATGCGAGTGGCGATGGAATTACTCCGGTAGAATCAGCGCAGCTGCAATTAGAAGGCGTGGAAAATATAGTTTTGGACGGGGTCTTTCATACGCCAGTTGGGTCGAATAACGAAGAGAGACCGTGGTACGGCACGAAGAAAATTTTGGATTTATGGGTTTCGAAAATATGACACCCCGACGCATTATACGTTGTTGTACGTTTATAGATTTCTAGTTATATTATTATATTATCATTATAGTTACAACGAGGGAGTGAGGGAGAGTGTGCACGTTGTATTAGCTCGTGTACGTCTCCGCTCCTCTCTTCTAAACGTATTCTACTCGTATCATTTGTTTGTTTCTTTATTATTATTATTATATAGTTTTCACCAGAAGAGAGATGACTAAAACTAATCATCTCATTTCACTCTTTTCTTTTCTCCGTTGACGATGGTATAAACCGCAGCCGTATAATGTCTTGGCGTTTTCGGATCTTGGTTGGTGTCGTTCGCTTCATAGTCTTCCTCGGGCCGTCGGCGTTTTTCTCCAGCCTGTTTTATTATGTGACATCATGTTAGTATTATATTTAATAAAAGAAAAAGTCGGCGGGAAAGAAGGCAAGAGGACGTCTCGTTTTCGTCTTATAAAAACGAGTTACGAGGCAAAATTAGGGAAAGCCGAAGCCGACAACGAGCGAACGAATCACTCCAGACAGACGAAACGGCCCCTCGACGACGAATCGAGCTCGAGCAAACAAAGAAAGAGAACGTAATAACAAATGCGTACCTTGCGCCAATCGTCGCTTAAAATCAACTTTCCATCGATGGGTTTACCTCCGACGAAAATCGAAGCCGTCATTTCAAACGTCTCGTCGACGAATTCAAATACGATTCAGAGGAAGAAAAGAAGATGAATTTTCTTCAAGTCCTCTCTTTCTGAAGTAAATAAAGTCTCTTAAAACAAGAGTTGTTGCGAACCGACAACTGACGACGACGGTTGCAAACGACGAATCCGCTTTGCGGTTAGGGGTGATTTCCTCTTTTAGTTGTTTTGAAGAACGAACGTTTGAGAGAAGAATGACGTTTTGGAGGACGACGAGATCCGAAATGTTGGAGCCCCAAATGCCAAAAACTCGAAAATTAGGGTATAGTCTGGAGAGAGATCTTTTTTATTACTTTATGATGATGAATAATAATACTGGTATGTTATTACTTCATTACAAACAACCCAAAACACATGATGTAGTTTTCCTTCTCGCCGCGTTTCATAACTTCACGCTGGTCATTCTTTGGAAGAAGTACTGCTTGTAGTCGTCGAAGATGTCCTTGTCGTTTTGCGAGTAAAACCGTAAACTGTGAACGCGCTCCATCATGTGCTGACGTAGTTTCGTCACCGTCTCGGCGCGATTGGCGTTATACGCCGCGTGTCTCGGGTTTGTCGCGCAAGAAGAGCGTATCCATTCGACCATCTGCGCCACCTCTTTCTTACATCTCTGTTTCAGGATGATTTCAGGCGCTATAGCTAACTTTCGCTCTTTCTTCTGTTGCTGTTTGGAGACGCTTTTCAGCCGCTAAGGCTTTCGCCAAAGCCCGTTCGCGTTCGCGCTTGTGCGAACGCTTCTCCTCTGGCGGATGCCAGACATCGACCCGTCTCGGATTCGCTCGCGTAGTTTGCCAGACGTTGTAATAATACGAAACGATTTGGGACATGGTTTTGTTCGGTAACAAAGGCTTCATTGGACGCAAATTGTCGCAATTTTTCGTCACATGTTGGGTGAAAATATCGCGCTCTTCTTCGCTCCATGCGTTGGCGACAACGACACCCATATCGTGTAAACCGAACGACGTTTGAACGTGTAAAGAATCTCCAACTTCGCGTTTGAATTTTGCGCGCGCTTCGGCGATATCTTCGAGAGGAACGCGGACGATTCGGATAATCTCTTCTTGTCCTTGAGCGTTGATGTACGCAACCAAGTCTGGGTCTTTGACTTCTTCTCCTTGAGTTTCCGTTTTTACTACTACCGCTCCTACCACCGGTGCGTTATTACTATCTAATTCAGCTTTCGCTGTTGTTACTACCGCTGCTGCTCCTGCTACTCCTACAACTTCTATGTTCTTTGCTTGCTCGCCGTTGTTAGTATTATTTTCGCTCGGCGCCAAGCGCTTGGCCGCTTTTTCCTCTTCCTCCTCCGCGGGTTCGCGACTCTTCGAACGCTTTCGCGTGCTTTTCCTCGTCGGCGAGTTCGTATTAGTGTTCGTATTATTATTATTATTATTCTGGTCGTTATTATTCAGTGGCCAAAACCGGACGCCAAGCATCTGCGTCTCCTTCTCCGTAAAATGTTCCAAGTCGTCCACGATGGCTTTTTTCACCTCTTCGTCGAATTCTGGCACCTGCGCTTGATACTCGTCTCCAACCCGTATAATCGCCGGTTTCACCGGTTGCCACACTCTCGTCATCGGCGACGAAAACATCTTCTCCGACTCCTCTACTAACGTAAAATCGTGCAAACCAGCCGCTCGAAACGCCTTCTCCTTCCCTCTCGCGCCTCTTCGCGGTTGATGCGCTTCGCCTTCCGCGGTGACCAACTTGAACCGCAAACACATCGCCCGGTTTCTCCTTTCCAGTTCCTCCTCTTGCATTTTCACCTGGTCGTCGATGATTGCGTCTTTATTGACGAGCATTCTCCCTGGTTTCGTGGCCATTCTCGAGAGCCACTGGTAGAGTTGTTCGCACTGTTGTTTTCTCTTCTCTTTTTTTTCCTCCTCCTCTTTTTTCTTCTCTTCCGTGCTCTTTTTTTCCTCGTTTTCCTCGTCGTCGTTTGAAGGCGAAGGCGTTCTTGGCTCATCCTCCTTCGAAGGTTGCGCAGGCGAGGACGGGGGAGACTTTTGTTCGTTCGTTCCTTCCTCGTCGTTCTTTTCGACCATCTCCTCTCTTCTCTCGATCTCTTTTTCTTCGTTTTCGCCCATCATCATCTCTCTTATTGCGCTCCTCCTGTTTGCGCGTCTTTGAAGTTGTTGTGTTGTTAAAAGTCCTCCTCTCCCCTTTGTTTTCTCTCTCTCTTTCTCTCTCTTTTATCTTGAAAAGAAAAACAGAAAAAAATACACACCAACCGACGACCGATGGATTTTAAGGCGTATTCGACGGGTAGATCTGGATTCGAACCAGGCGCAAACGGTCCCTTACTCTTTCCTTTCAACGTTTGAACTTTAGTTCTTTCTCCGTAAAGTTTCTTTTTATGAAGTCGGTGCGCGTTTGTGATGATTTAGACGTGAATTGGAAATGAGAATGTCATCAGTTTTTTTTAAAAAGAGTTTTTCTCTTTGGGGTCTCCTCTCTTCTCTCTCTGCTGTCCTCATCAAAACTATGGTCCTTTCAACAAAAGCTTTCCTTCTTTGTTTTTTTGATGTCAAACGAATCAAACGAAAAAGGAAAACAACAAATCACAACTCACACCTTCATACTATCAACAACATCGCGCATTCTCTGTGAGTGTGGTTATAATACTATATATACATCCATCGAAAGAAGAGAGAAAGAAAGACTCGCCGAGAAAGCATCATCGTCGTTTGAAGCGATTTTGAAGAAGAGGAGGAGTAAAAGTAAAAGGAATAGTAGGACGCGATAAAAGCTGAGAAAGCAGAGAGAGAGAGAGAGAGAAAATTGATGATGTCAGCACCGAGCGTATCTCCTGCGACGTCGTCGATGATGATGAGAACTAGTACAACTCCGAAAGCGAACAACAACAACAACATCAGAAAGCCCACAAAACAACGATCGAGCGACGCGATGAAGTGCGACGCGATGGCTACGTGTACAACACCTCCTTCGCGGCGTTCTTCTTGGAGCATCGCGAGGAGCAGTGCTCGTTGTGGTGTACAAACGAAGACGACGACGACGACGACGACGATGATGAAAAACGAAAGCAACAACAACAACAACAACAACAAAACGATGAAAGAACAACAAAGAAGAAGAAACGCGACTATTACGAAAGCGAACGATGACTCATCATCATCATCATCATCATCAGTGGATGCTTCTAGCGACGACCCGTTCGAATTTGGTTCCAAATCGAAGAAGAGAAGGCGACGAGACGGGAAATCTACGAGACGCGCGACGGTAGCGGTGGACTCGCCGGCCATCGCGGCGGCGAAAGGCGAGTCGGAAAGAACCGTCGTTGAGGAGTCCGAGGAAGCTTTCTTGAAATTTCTTGGGTTGTACATAGCAATTATCTTTGCTTTTGGTGTTGTTCTCGCGTTATCGGCGTTTAAAATCTGGCCAGACAGCGTCGATTCGTTCATCACGGATACGCTCTACCCGGCGTTTACTCCCTTCGTCGGCGGATTTTTAGTGTTTTCGTCGATTTACGGTTTGATTAAAACGCGAAGCGATCCAACTTCAAAGTCCGGTTAGTCAAAGAGAGAGAAAGAATCATCACATAGGAAATGAATGCAAGCAGGTGTTTTAAATATATATTATTATTCGCTACTAAAATTATTATTATTGGTATTATATCTTTCTGCGCTAATAAGGTCTCTACTATATTTATCCTACGGCTTTCGCTCTCTCTTTCACTTAATGGCCGAAATCTAAAGGTGATATAAATTCGAGCTCGCGGCGTCTCGCAAAACTTGCGCCGCAATCTTCCTCCCCGAATCCGTCATCATCGTGTGCACCACCTCTTCCACTAATCGATACGTCGTTATTATAAAAACGACGGAAAAGAAAACAACTTTCCACCCTCGAATTTTCTTCTCTCGATCTAACACGTTGAATATCTCCGTCACGTCCACGTAAATCTCCTTCTTGCTATATAACTTCAGCGAATACAACAATACGGGTAAGTGCACCACGCACAATCCAAATCGTCTCATCGCAGACGTGATCACGACCACCACCACGTGGAACAAAACCTCCGGTTTCACCAATTTGTTAATTCGATTGGCCGTATCGTGAGGGTTCGTGAAGTCGTTTTGTAAATCGGTCAAGCAGACGAGTATGTACATGTTCATCCCTAACCCGGCGCCGAGGAAGACGAACAAGGAGAGCCACCCGAGGATGAATGCGATCATTTTGTTCTCTTCTTCTTCTTCTCTTCTTTTTGTCGCGTGCGAAAAAGTCAGCAGAGCGAGAGCAGTAGCTTTTGCAGCAGCACAAAAGAGGAGGACAAAAAAAGTGCAGCCCCTCCCTTGGTGAGAACACAATTGAGACGAAAAATATCAAGCAGAGGTTGCAGAAAGAAGCACACTCGGGTTTTTCATCTGTCAGACGACTTTGAGAGAACACGCTGTGTTTTATTGGAACAATCTCAATTTTTCTTCACTCTCACACACACACACACTCTTACGTTATATTTAAAAAGCTCATTCTTTTGTTGTTTGTTCGTTCGTTTGTTTGTTTGCACGGCGACGACAAAAACAACTTTTCGGCGAGAACTCCTCTCCTCTTCCCTCGCTCGTAGTATTCATCATCAGCGGTGGTGGTTTATGTATACATAACGCGAGAGAGAATTCAACAAAAAATCATGAGTACAGAAAATCGAGGAGGAGAAGCGCACACGCACAACATGAACAACAACGTGAACAACAACAACGCATTATTAGGAGGAGGAGGACAAGGAGGAGGGAATTTCCCACGGGCGATTGTCCCCATTCAAGATGTCTCCGAGATTCTCTCCAAATACGATTTCAAGGAGAAGATTGGAACCGGAGGTACGACGCGATAGTAAACAAACAACAACAACGACAACAAAAAACGGATTCCGTCAGGAGCAGACGTTTTTCTTCTTTTGCTTGGTTTTTGTCGAACACTCGGGAGGAGGACTCTTTCTTTTCTCACCAAAAACTGACGACGACAACAATTTTTTTTCCCTCCTCTCACAACAACAACATAAACATAAAAACAGGTTTCGCAACCGTCATGCGTGCGATCGAGAAAGATACCGGAGTAGAAGTCGCAATCAAGATCGTGGACCGGCAAAAGTACGCCCCGACGGACAAGAGTTACGAGAGAGAGTTTCAAGTGTTGTCGACGCTCTATCACGAAAATATCATCAACTTGCAGTGCACGTACGTGACGGAGAAGAACGTCTTCATGGTGACTGAAGTAGTTCACGGAGGGGAATTGCTGGAGAGAATAACCGAGGAAGGTAGTTATTCCGAGGCGGACGCGAGACGGATCATCGTTCAGATTTTAAAAGCGGTAGAGTATTTACACTCGAAGAAAGTCGTTCACCGAGACATCAAGTTAGAAAATATTTTGATGTCCGATCGATCTCCCAAAGCGACAGTGAAATTGATTGATTTTGGATTATCTAGATTACCGCAAGACGGAAGCGAGATGAGAACAATTTGTGGTTCGCCTTTGTACGTCGCGCCTGAAATTTTAGACATGAACTTATCGGACACGGCGTATACGCCGGCGGTGGACATGTGGTCCGTCGGCGTCATTTTGTTTATTTTATTGAGTGGCTATTCACCGTTCGATCACGACGACGAAGAGCAGCTGTTTAAAAATATCAAAGAAGGCGTGTATTGCATGGACGACCGAATTTGGAGATACATCTCGGAAGGTGCGAAGGATTGCGTTCGACAGTTGCTCACGGTGGACGTGATGAATAGAATGACTGCTACGCAAGCTTTGCAACACCCGTGGATTCGACAAAAACACCATCATCATCACCATCATCATCACAATAATAATAACAACAACGATAACAATAATAATAACGATATTAGTTCAATTATGACGAGCGAGACGAACTCGACGGGTTTTACCGATGGCGGAGGCTCGCTCACCTCGAGCATGAACATGCAACCTCCCGAGCAAATGCCAAAGGAAATTTTAGAAGAAAAACAAAACCGCTTAAAACAACGATTAGAAAGTATACGCATGATTCGAGAAGAAGAGGCGTTAGCGATGGATATAGCTATGCAGCAAGATAGCGATAACTCCAATCCTTCGATTTGATGATAATTGATAAGTAAACGAGGACGAAAAGATGATTGTGAAAATAATAAATCGTTTTAATAATAAAATACAGCCGCTTACAATCTCTATCTACGTAAATCTATGATACACTACCTCAAATGCTAATCAATATTCTGGTAACTCTTTGTTCATGAATTTCTTCCTCGCGAACGCCATCCAAAACTTGTTCATTTTCGTGCCTTCGTCGACGTATAAGTGGTCAACCAGGCGCAAACCGATTTCTTCTCGACACTGCGCGAGATACGACTTCAACGTTTCACCTTCTTGAAACGTTTTCGGGCCGTCAATGATCCCTCCTAACCCAGTCGTGATGTCAAAGTGGTCGTGCGCTAACGCGAAGAGAAGCTTCGCCCCTTCTGTCATCAGATTTTTCTTACTATTATTATTACCTTGCGAGGAGGACGACGACGCTTGATTTTGATTTTGATGAAGTCTCTTCAAGCATTGGGAGATGTAGAGAGTCAAATAAATCAACAACTTGTCCGCGTCGGATTGAATGGCGTATTTCCGAAACAAAACGTTCGGTCGGAAATATTGAATAGCCTCGTCGACGATGTCAAAATCGGTCGTCTTTGGCGCCGGACCTCTCGTTTGCGTTCGCAAAGGAAGTAAAGGGACACCGCAGGACGACTGGATGGAATCGGGCAATTCCGTGAACGCGGAATGGTACACCATTTTTTCTTACACACAAAACAAGTACAAGTAACCACTAAAAATCGTAGTAATTAAAAAATCTAACTTATATGATGTGTGTAGTAGTACCGAGTGGTGGTGGTGGTGGTGAATCTTCTCTCTGAAGAAGTAGAAGAAGAAGAAGAAGAGATATGAGAAGTAGAACACCAGAATTCATTTCCGAGAAACTCGTTTGACCCGTTTAAGGTTTGATTTCTTTAAATGTGTTTATAGACTTATTCTTAAACCCTAAGCTAGCTAGTCACTCACATAAATTGCTCTGATAAAAAGAGCTCTTTGCACACAACATTTTCGCCTCTTTCAAATGAGAGAGTTTTAGAAACGCGAAGGCCACGGGATCGAGACCCGTATGGGGCATATTCATAGAAGAACGCCCTTTTAGCTCAGCTTGGTTAGAGCGTCGTGCTTATAGATCTTTTTTTGCTGCGCTCTTATTACTATTACAACATTATTTGCTAGAAGTTGTTAAATGTTGTTGTTGCCACCGCGTTGATATTGCTTGCGAGGCGATGATTTTGATTTCTTCAATTCGAGCAACTCTTTCAATTCGTCTCCAATATCCTCAACAACAATTTCCTCTTTGTCGTACAATACGGTGCAATAATACGGTCCAGGCTGACCGGCTCTGGCAGTTCTTCCCGTTCTGTGTATGTGCATAGCCGCAGAATCGGCTAAAGAGTAATGCACCACGTGATGGAGCTCCGGGAAGTCGATGCCTCGAGCCGCTAAATCCGTACAGACGCACACTTTTAACTCTCCAGAGATGAAATCGTCCAACACCACGCCTCTCTCCTTCGCTTTCCCGTGAAACGCCATAGAATACATTCCACTGCTGTTGTTTTCTTCTCCGTTTATATCGGTATTAGTATTCAAGTATTCGACGATTTCGTCCGCCTCTACCGGCGAGTTTGCAAAGACCAACGACTTGTACTCTTTCCGCTTTCGCAACGCTTCCACCAACGCTTTGTTTTTCCTCGTTCGTATACTATTTTCTCTTCTTTTCCGTTGCTGCGCCTTCTCCATATCATCATCATTATTATCCTCATCATCATGTTCATGACTCTCTGTTTCTTTTTCTTCTTCTTCTTCTTTGTCTTCTTCTCTTTCTATCATTACAACCTCTTGTTCCAATTGCGGGTGCAACTTTCCGAAATACCCGGTCGAAATCCAAGACAGATCGCCTTGAAACGATTCGAAAATCGGTTTGGAATCTTTCAACGTCGCGGCTGCAAACACGTATTGCACTTTCGCGCCAAACTTATTGACACCATCCGCGTTCTCTCCGTACGTTAAATCGATTAAATGTTTAACATCGTCCGCGAATCCTCTAGAGAGCATCTCGTCGCACTCGTCCACGACGAAATGTTTGAGACGACCAAACAACACCCACTCGTCTTTCGCCAAAGCTAATAAGCGAGCTGGCGTGCATATCAAAACGTCCGCTCGTCGAAATTCTGGTATGGCTTCTTCTAAATCACCAATGATTTTGTTCCCTTTCTTTCCAGCTTTCGTCGTCGTCGAAGATTTACTCGCGACGTATTTTCGATTTCGATTATTTGTGTTTTTCCGTTGTTTCAAACTCGTCGGTTTCAACAATTTCTTCTCCTTACCGAAAATGGAAAACACCGTCGGCGCCGGTAACTCTAAATCAGTTCGTTGACACCAAATTGAACACAACTCGGCCATTTTTGAGACTTGCCTCGCCAACTCGACGTTTGGGACGAGAATGACCATCGCCGGACAACATCTTCCGCTAACTTTCGTGCCTCCCCTTCCCGGCGCCGCCACCTGGGACATGAGCGGTAAAGTATACGCGAACGTCTTCCCAGAACCAGTTTCGGCTAATATCACCGCAGAGTTTCCTTCAATGAGTTCTGGCGTAGCTAACTTTTGAATCTCTGTTGGTCTTTTCAAGCCAGCTTTGTTTAAATTTTCCGCCGTGATGGCTTCTAAACCGGCGTTGACAAACGCATTGTCCGATAATTGTTTTTCATTACTATCATCATCATCGTCATTGTGGTTGTAATAAGAGTCTCTTCTCTGTGGTTCTCGCCACTGCTGCTCGGCTTCCTTTTTCTTTTCTCTTTCCATTCTTTGCGTCTCCCACGGCCGTAAGCCTCCTCTTTTATACTTGGATTGGACCGCGACTTTTGGCGGCGAAGACGACGACGACGACGATATAACCTTTTTAACTCTGCTGCTGCTGCTGCTGCAGCTGCTCGACGAAACTCCTTCCTTGATCCCACTCTCGTTGGCAAACCGAGACCATCCGGCTAAATCGTCCACGTCGTCCTCTTCGGTGTTTTCGTACTCCTCAAAGTCGTCGGCGTATTTTCTTCCTCCTCGCAGTTTTTGTCTTTCCAAAGCGATTTGCTTTCGCTCCAATTCGTCCAAAGGCACCGCTCTTTGTTGTTGTTGTTGTCTACCTCTGTTGTTATTGTTGTTGTAGCTCGCGCTCTCATCGTCGTCGTAATTCTCTTCTCTTTTCTTTGTTCCGAATTTTGCGTACGCTTTATCCGCGGTATCCCATCCTCGGGGTCGTCTGTTCTTCTTTTTTCCTCGTACGCCGCCTCGTTCGTTTGTAAAATCAACTTCCTCGTCGGCGTAATTCTCATTGTCACTTTCCGAAGAAGAAGAAGAAGAATACCGTTTTGGTCTTCGTCTCTCTTCCGCGGCTTCCGC
>Ga0114997_10003174_pt1 | contig 12986 bp, 10 predicted proteins | sample ArcticOcean_MG_C_2_FD_87045 | JGI IMG/M metagenome (GOLD analysis project Ga0114997, IMG submission 87045) | Marine microbial communities from western Arctic Ocean - ArcticOcean_MG_CB4_136 | ecosystem: Environmental > Aquatic > Marine > Oceanic | place: Arctic Ocean: Canada Basin | collected... | reverse complement strand
GCGTCCTGGATCCTGCCCATATCCTCAAACAGTGTCCCAAGGTTGAATGAGGCAAGGACATTGTCGCGTTCAACATCCAGTGCATGGTTGTAGTGTTCCTCTGCGGATTCGTATTCACCCGCTTCCTGTAGCAATCGTCCAATGTTGACGTGTGCATCAGAATGGTAGGGGTCCAGCTCAAGGGCTCGAAGGTAGGCGGCAGGGGCATCCTGGGGAGAAACTGCCTCCAGATCGACTCCAAGGTCGAACCAGTCATCAGAAGAAAGCTGGTCGCTGGCTTGCGCATCCTCGGCTGCCTGTCGAGCCAGTGGTGCAACTGTTCCTGCAAGGTCTGCTACAGCGAAATTAAAATGTATCTGTCCGGTCGCTGCATCATAGACCTGGTCGGCCTCACGAATCACAACAGCGCCGCCATCCCCTGCAATTCTTAACGAAGTCAGCGGGCGGTTCGAAGGTAATTTGGATTTGAGATTAAAAAGGGCGTGGTTAATTTCTGCCCGACGAACACCAGCTTGCATGAGTTCTTTCGCCGTGCGCAATACAATAATGTCCTGAAAGTCGAAGCGATAGTGATTCCCGGCTGTTCTGGTCGGCTCTAGAATCCCTGCGCGAGCAATTTCCCGAATGAGTTCCGGCGACAGTTCTAGCAGTTCCGCCACATTTTGTGTCGAGTACCCCTTCATACGGCCCAGTGACTACCTCTTAACTTATTTGTCGGCGCTATCTTCGTTCGAGCTTTTCTGGTGGCAGTTTTGTGGCTTCTTTGCGCCCTTCATGAGCCACGACAATATCTCCACCATTTACGGTCTGCCCAAACACCTCGAGCATATGGTGTCTGGCCTCGTCTGTATAGTTCTCCAGTTCAAATCTTTCTGCCAGCAGCTAGCTGGCCAATTGAATGGAAAGCGTGACAAATAAGAGTGACAGCTAATCCAGTTAAATCGGTTCTCATGCCGGTGCCTTCGGGTCAATCGGGTTTTAAGAATGTAGCCAACGCAAGTGATAATTGACCTAAACAGCTGGAAGCCGGATATCTGTCGAAAATAGATTAGCCGATGAACCATTGATTTCAGGGCTGAAATAAGGCTTGGGTTGAATTGATTTCTCCCAAATCATGCTTATGGCGGGCTGAATCTATATAATGCGCGCGGCTTTAACAGACACGCCAATCCGGCCATGCTGGATTGAAATAACCCGAGGTAATTATGGCAAGTTTTAACTGGCAAGACCCATTTTGTATAGACGATCAGCTCTCGGATGATGAGCGCATGATTCGGGACACAGCGAAAAGCTATGCAAAGGACAAGCTTATGACTCGTGTCCGGCAGGCCTACCGTGATGAACACTTTCATCGCGAAATTATGACCGAAATGGGTTCGCTTGGACTTCTTGGCCCTACCTTGCCAGAGAAATATGGCTGTTCGAATATAAACTATGTTTCCTACGGCCTGGTTGCTCGGGAGATCGAGCGAGTGGATTCGGGCTATCGTTCCGCCATGAGCGTTCAATCTTCGCTCGTGATGCACCCAATTTACGCCTATGGTACAGAAGAGCAGCGAGAGAAATACCTGCCTAAACTGGCGACCGGAGAATGGGTTGGCTGTTTCGGACTGACGGAACCCGATCACGGCTCTGATCCCGGCAGCATGATTACCCGAGCTGAAAAGACCTCCGACGGTTATCTTCTCAATGGTGCAAAAATGTGGATCACCAACTCGCCAATTGCCGACCTTGCGGTGGTCTGGGCAAAACTGGATGGTGAAATCAGGGGGTTCATTGTCGAGAGAGGAACACCCGGGTTTGAAACCCCAAAGATTGAGGGAAAGCTCAGCTTGCGAGCGTCGGTAACCGGTGAGATCGTGCTGAGTGACGTTGAGATACCCGAAGAGAACCTGCTGCCGAATGCGAAGGGTCTTGGAGGGCCGTTTGGTTGCCTTAACAAAGCACGGTTCGGTATTTCATGGGGAGCGATGGGGGCCGCAGAGTATTGCTGGCATGCAGCCCGTACTTACACATTGGACCGTAAACAGTTTGGCAGACCACTGGCCGCAAACCAACTGATCCAGAAGAAGCTGGCTGATATGCAAACAGAAATCACACTGGGGTTACAGGGTGCTCTTCGAATCGGCCGAATGATGGACAATGACGAATGTCCGGTTGAGAACATCTCCATGATGAAACGAAACAACTGTGGCAAAGCGCTCGATATCGCGCGGATGGCGAGGGACATGCATGGCGGTAACGGTATATCGGATGAGTACCATGTGATGCGGCACTTGATGAACCTGGAAACCGTCAACACCTATGAAGGCACCCACGATGTCCACGCATTGATCCTGGGTCGCGCCCAGACTGGCTTGCAGGCATTTTCAAATTAGGAACAGAGAAAAGTAGGCTTTTTCCTACACAAAACACAGCATTTGCCTTCAATGGGAATCGGCGTCTGCTGACTTCCAATCCTGGTGTGTCAGGTCTATCTTTGGTGACTGAGCCGCAAGAAGGAGAATGCAGTGATTCGAATTATTGTCGTAGACGATCATCAACTAGTACGAACAGGCACTCGACGTTTGCTGGAAGATGTGCCCGGATTGAAAGTCATTGCTGATGCCGGCAGCGGGGAAGAAGCGGTGGAGCTTGTCAGGGAACTGAAGCCCGATGTTGTCCTGATGGATATTCAGATGCCTGGGATTGGTGGGCTTGAAGCTACTCGCAGGTGCCTGCGCGCGCACCCGGAGGTAAAGGTTCTCGTGGTCACCATCTATGAAGATGAACCCTACCCATCCAAATTGTTGAATGTTGGTGCCTCGGGCTATCTCACCAAAGGCGCAGACATCAAGGAAATGCTGTTGGCGATTCGTAAGGTGCATGCTGGGCAGCGATACATCTGCGCCGAAATCGCCCAACAACGCGCGCTTCGGCCTTTCTCTGAAGCGGACACATCCCCGTTTGATCAACTCAGCACGCGTGAAATGCAGATTACCCTGATGGTTATCACGGGGATCAATGCCCAGAATATCGCTGAAAAGCTATCCTTAAGTCCGAAGACGGTTAACAGTTACCGTTATCGTGTGTTCGAAAAGCTGGATCTCAAAAATGATGTTGGCCTGACCAGGCTCGCGATCAAGTATGGCATTATCGACGCGGAAGTCGCAGCGTGACACACGCGGGTTTATAATGGCGGAGTGAATGACGCAAATATAACTCAGGAATTAGCAAATCGTAAACTGCTCGCATGCAGGAAGTGCCGTCGCCTGAGTAATCAGTTCTCACGCCTCAGGGACAGCCATCCCGACTACTGGAACAAACCTGTTGCTGCCTCAGGAGCTGATTCATGTTCGCTCATGATTATAGGTTTGGCGCCAGGCATGCATGGTGCTAACAGGTCCGGTGTTCCCTTTGTTGGCGACTCGTCGGGTAACCTGCTGAGCGAAGTGCTCAAAGCATCAGGGCTGGCTGGGCGGATAAAGATCACCAATGCTGTAAAATGCCTGCCAATAAAAAACCTCCCTTCTTCCAGGGAAGTAAAAAACTGCAGTAGGTTCCTTATCAGGGAAATTGAGGCGCATCAGCTAAACACCACCCCGGTACTACTTCTGTTAGGGGGAGTAGCGCACAGGGCAACGATCAGTGCCCTGGGTGGTAAACAGTCCGATTACCCGTTTGCGCATGGTGCGATTCACGTTATGGGTGAGGTAACGCTCGTTGATTCCTACCACTGCAGTCGATACAACACCCAGACAGGCCGCCTCACGTACCAGATGTTTCTGGACGTAGTGACGGCTGCCGGTAACATGGCATACCCATGACACCCTTCGACTCAAAAGCCTTCATCAAGCAACTTCCGTCCAGGCCCGGCGTTTATCGAATGTTCGATGAAGAAGAAGCCATTCTTTACGTAGGTAAGGCAAAAAACCTAAAGAACCGGGTGTCGAGCTATTTCCGTTCCAACGCACTGGATTCCAAAACCATGGCGCTGGTTTCCAGAATCCAGAAGGTTGAAACAACGGTTACTGGTAGTGAAACAGAAGCGCTGCTGCTTGAGCAGTCGCTGATCAAGGAATACAAACCGCCGTACAACATTGTTTTTCGTGACGACAAATCATACCCCTATATTTTACTGACCACTGGGGACAAATATCCAAGACTGGCGTTTCATCGCGGCGCGCAGAAAAAGAAAGGCCGTTATTTCGGTCCATTCCCCAGCGCGTACAGTGTTCGTGACTCGCTCAACATCTTGCAGAAGGTGTTCCAGGTGCGGCAGTGCGAAGACACGTTTTTTAAAAACCGAGCCCGACCCTGTCTTCAGTACCAGATAAAAAGATGCTCGGGGCCCTGTTGTGACCTGATCTCTACCGAAGACTATGCGGACGACGTACAGCATGCTGCGATGTTTCTAGAGGGGAAGAACAATGCAGTGATGCAAGATTATGCGAACAAGATGGAAGACGCGTCAGACAAACTGGAATTTGAAAAGGCCGCGCACTATCGGGATCAGGTAGGCCATCTTCGTAAAATCCAGGAACAACAGTACGTCGTTGGAAACCAAGGAGACATCGATGTGCACGCTGTGGTCATCAATCCTGGTGGTGTGTGTGTCCTTGTGATGTTTATTCGTGGTGGAAGAATGCTCGGCAACAAAACTTTTTTCCCTAAAACAAGGCTTGATGAGAACGAATCAGAAGTGTTGGCGGCTTTCCTGCCGCAGTTTTACCTGAGTGGCAGTGGGGGCAGGGAGACCCCGCCGGAAGTGGTGGTGAATGCCAGGATTGAGGACAAGTTCGTCCTGGAAGGGGCGCTAACCAGCCAGTCAGGTCGAAAGGTCATGATCTCGGATAACGTCAGGAGTCATCGCAAACGCTGGGTTGACCTTGCGGTGACTAATGCAGAACAAAGCCTTGGGTCCCATATGGCGAGTCGTAACAACCTGCAACAGCGATTTCAGTCCTTGCAGGAAGCATTGTCACTGGAAGAAATGCCAGGTCGCCTTGAATGCTTCGATATCAGTCATACCTCGGGAGAGGCGACGGTCGCGTCCTGTGTGGTGTTTGACCAAAATGGGCCGCTGAAGTCCGACTACCGGCGATTCAACATTGATGGAATCACCCCTGGTGACGACTATGCGGCTATGTCGCAGGCGCTAAGTCGACGCTACACACGCATCAAGAAGGGTGAAGGTTTACTGCCGGATATTCTGTTTATAGATGGAGGTAAGGGACAACTTAGTGAGGCCGAAAAAATTTTCGAGGAACTCCAGATTAAGGGTGTGACGCTGGTGGGTATTGCAAAAGGCCCAACGAGAAAGGCCGGACTTGAATCTCTTATTCTTTCTGGGGGACCCGAGTTGAGTTTGGCGCAGGATAATCCAGGGTTACACCTGATCCAGCATATCCGGGATGAAAGTCACCGGTTCGCGATCACGGCCCATAGGACTCGCCGCGGCAAGAAACGAACTGAGTCCGTCCTGGAAGGAATTGATGGCGTTGGTCCCAAACGGAGGAGGTCGTTATTACGGCATTTTGGTGGAAGTGCCCAGGTCGCTAGTGCCGGTCTGGAGGAACTGGCTAAAGTGGAAGGAATTAGCCGAATACTGGCAGAACATATTTATGCGACGCTCCACAACCAGTAAACTATGGTTACTGTATTAAGAGACCCATTGTGAACCGAATTAATATACCTAATCTGATTACCGGGCTGAGAATTGTTCTGATTCCGGTGCTGGTCATTGTGTTCTACACGGCACCGCTCGATTGGCGTTACCTTGCCGCGGCGATCGTATTTACAGTGGCCGCGATCACTGACTGGTTGGATGGTTACCTCGCACGGAAGATGGGCCAGATGACCCCTTTCGGCGCATTTCTTGATCCGGTTGCTGACAAGCTTATTGTGGCGACTTCGTTGGTATTGCTGGTTGAAGTTCACGCAAGTGCGATACTCGCCGTGCCAGCAATAGTGATCGTTGGTCGAGAGATAGTGGTTTCTGCTTTGCGGGAATGGATGGCTCACTATAGCGAACGTCGCAGTGTCGCAGTCTCGGTTCTGGGCAAGATCAAAACCGTGTTCCAGATGATTGCCATTATTCTCCTGCTAGGTGCTGGGCCCGAACAAAGTCTGCCTGTTATTGCAGGTTATGTTCTGCTGTATATCTCGGCAGTTCTGACACTGTGGTCCATGGTCCAGTACCTGAAGATTGCTTGGCCAGACCTGTATTCAGGCATGAAAAACGAGTAACCATTCCTGCAACATCATAGAGATCTGGTGCTTTACACGATACTTCTCGGTATGTGAGCAATAGGTTGGGGCTGTTGCTTGAGGTGTCAGGATAGATTGCTCTGAACCTTAAAGTCCGCGGAACCAATTAAGATCTGCTGTACTTTTGGTCGGAATACTTTCCGGATGCCCTTAGCACGCTATTTGAGTTAGCGGGTCATAGGTTGACAGCGGAATAGATGAAAGTTGTGGCGAGTATAGGCTGATCAGGCAGGCTCGAGCGTCTGAACCGACCTTTGAAAATATGATTAAGGATTGAGCTGTGGCTAAGAAAAAGTTCTATGTCGTGTGGGTCGGCAAACAAACCGGTGTGTTCACTGACTGGTCGGTCGTACAACCCCTTGTTGCTGGATATCCAGGCGCGAAGCACAAAAGCTATCCATCAATGGAAGATGCAAAAAAGGCGCTCGATTCGGGTGCTCCTGCTGCTAGATTGGCCCCGAGAAAACCAGGTACTAAGAAAAAACCACAAGAATTTGTCTTGGACAAAGCCTATGACATTCACATCTTCTCAGATGGTGCATGTGATCCAAACCCAGGTGAGGCGGGCAGTGGCGTGGCGGTCTATGAGCGAGGCTTACTCTCAGAGCTTTGGTACGGGTGCTACGAGCCGTTAGGTACAAACAACACGGCAGAACTTAACGCGCTCTATAAGGCTCTGGAGATCGCAGAGAAGATGCTAAGCCCAGGTCGAAGAATACAGATACTCAGTGATTCATCTTATTCAGTAAACGCCATGACCAAGTGGTCAGTTGGTTGGGAGAAGAATGGGTGGACACGTAAAGGGAATCAAGAGTTGGCTAATAAGGAGCTGATAGCCAGCATGTACAGTTTGTACAAGCGACTAGCAGGGAATGTCGTTTTAGCTCACGTGAAAGGTCATTCTGGCGTCGAAGGCAATGAGCTCGCCGATAGGCTCAGTCTGATGGCGCATCGGGAGAAGATCGCAGGATTTCAGATGTTTGATGGTGTGAGTAAGAAGGAAGAGTTGTTGAGCCTGGAGTAATCATGCGTTACGTAAAGATTGCTATTAGGAAGTTAGTGTTAAGGTTCAGGCATTCGTAAAACCCCCCAGGATTGCCGGAAGAAGGGTGAGCTGTTACAGATCGTTCTTTGGGCTTGGTTGCTGGTTTCACGGACATCTCTTGTACCTGCAGGAAAGAAGGCTTTCGTGTAGGTGCAAGTGGCGTTTTCGGTGGCACGAAACGCGGCATTCTACTATCGCGCACCGGCATCACAGTGTAAGACGACAGAGTGGCGGTTGAGGCTGTTTCCGACCGCGAAACGCCCCGGGGCAAACGCTACTTAAATTAGTACCAATTTCTCTTCGAATTCAAAAATGGCAAATTCACTGCGGTACATGAATACATGGGTTCAATGCACTTAGGTTACAAAATCAAATTTCCGTCATTCTGCACAAAGGGCAGCCCGGTTTGAAATGCTGATACTTCGTCGGCCCTCACGGATAGGATTTCGGTCGTGGCCATTGGTGCAATAACCCACACTAATACCCGTCGCCTGGTCTACCCAGGCGATTTGTCCGCCGGCACCACCGTGGCCAAAAGCCTGTGCAGAATTATTGTGCCCAAAGCCTCGTAGGTTTCTTTTCTCGTCTCCCGAGATGACAACGCCTAAGGCTCGATTAACTGGCGTGTTGGTTAATAGATTTTTCATGCCGCCAGTCAAAACGGTGGTAGCCATGTTGAGCGTCTCCTTGCTCCAGATTGTTTCTCCGCTCTGCGTGTTGCCAATTAATCCCTGATAAAACAGAGCCAGTTCTGCTGCCGACATAATGCCTCCACCTCCTGGAACAGGCACTTTTCGAGTTTCTGTATTGTTGAAACCGAGCAATGCTTCCTCTGTAACCTCGGTCACTGGCGGTTCATCAAGACCAAGGTTTGCATAGTCTTCGGTGGTCATCAGTTTTCCGACGTGACTGATTTCTGCAATACGGTGATGTTGGTCTTCAGGACAGCCAACATATAGGTCCGGCAGGTTTAATGGTTCTGCAATGTGCTTTCGGACATAATCACTAAAAGATTCGCCACTGAGCCGCTCAATAATTTCCGCAATAATCCACATGGAGGAGGTCGCGTGATATTCAAACCGGCTTCCCGGTGACCAGTTTAACCTCCAATCAGAGAATCGCTGGTATCTGAGTGCTTTGTCATTCCAGTCTGTTGGCCTAAAGGGTGCGTGAGGGAATCCAGCGGTATGCGTAAATAATTGCTCGATTCGAATGTCCTGTTTGTCGTTGGCAGCGAATTCAGGAATCAGCTCAGAGACTTTTTGGCGAACGTCTAGCTTACCATCCTGAATGAGCAGCCAACCGGCGGCTGACGTTATCGCTTTGGTGGACGAAAACACGCAGTACAGTGAATCGTTGGTCGCAGACCCAAATGTTTCGAAAGCGACGAGTTTTCCGTTTCTTGCAATGGCAATCTGGGCAGAAGGCAATAGCCCTTCATCGACTTCTTTTTTAACCCGAAGTAAAAGCTCATCGAGTTTTTCCTGACTCACACCAGCATCAGCCGGGTTCATTTTAACGCTATTGTCTTGCATATTTTTTCCCTTCTAGAAGCTGGAATCATACAGGCAATGGATAGCGTTCGTCCTTAACTGCTAACGGCTAACCAGGAAACCCTTAGGCCAGAGGTGTTTTGCCAGCGTCATTAAGCGTGGAGCGGCCAGTGCGACCAATACGGTTGCTGCGACTTGCTCTGGATTAGCACTAAATAACGGGAATACAGGTTCCAAATCGAATTCTAACCTCTGTATAGTTGATCACGGTATCGAGTATTAACCTCGGTATAGTTGATCACGATATCGAGTATTAACCTCGGTATAGTTGATCACGATCAGGGTAATGCCACAATCAACTCATTACAATTGAGTACAACGTTGGTTTGCCTGGTTATGCGGATATCCGGTGATACCTTGCGTATTCGGGTCACGTTGGACACTTTTTTAACCTGTCAGGAGACAGAAATGACCTATGCTGGTGAGCGCCTTATCAATGATGCTGACAGCCATCTTATGGAGCTGCCTGATTTTCTGACAGCGCACGCTGATACCAGTATCCGCGAGCAGCTGCCGAATTTGTTGGATGCCTTAACCGGGCAATTTGATCCGCAGTCCTATGCCGGGGTCGCTGGTCATGCGCCTGAGGTTGTTGAACAGTTAGTTGCTCTGGGAGATAACCTAACTAAAGGACCAAAGTGGCACGATGCGCTCGGTGCCTTCAACACAGCGGAGAGAACGCAGGCGCTTGATTTGCTTGGATTTCAAAGACAGGTTGTATTTTCTTCTTTTTGTGCTCGGCTGATCTTTGACGCAGTGAACGATGATGTCGCCTATGGTGCGGCAGCTGCGCACAATCGGGCGATGGCAAATTTCTGTAATGCCGAAAATAGGTTAATCGGGGTGGCCATGGTGCCCTTGCAGGACGTAACACGAGCGGTCGCTGAGATTGAGCGGGTGAAAGCGCTTGGGCTTGGCGCGGTCTGGATCCCTGCGGATGCACCAGGTGGGCGTTCCCCGGGTCATCCGGCGCACGATGCAATCTGGTCAAGACTAGCTGAAATGGGTTTGCCTTTTATCCTCCATGTGGGCAGTGCTTCATTGACGATCGGCGATGCCTGGATGAATGACGGAAAATCCGACACTCTATCTGCGCGGGGTGGTGCAGAAGTCATCGGCAGCAAAGATTTGACATCCATTCACTTCGCTACCAATCGTTTTGTTTCCACGCTGATACTTGATGGTGTGCTAGAAGCGTACCCGGCACTGAGGGGCGGCGTGATTGAGATCGGTGCCGGCTGGGTTCCCGATATGATTCGCCGGCTTGATCATGCCGTGAAAATTTGGTCCCGTTCGGAACCTCAACTGCAAAAAATGACAAGGCTGCCATCAGAACAAATATCCCAGCAGATGCGTTTTACGCCTTACCCGTTTGAGGATGTCGCTCAGCTGGTTTCAGAATCCTCTCCGGAGCTTTATCTTTTCTCTTCGGATTACCCTCACGCTGAGGGCGGTAGAGACCCCTTGGGACGATTCTCAAAAACCACAGAGCGACTTACGGACATTGAAAAGGATCAGTTTTTTGCAACTAATTTTCGGTGTCTGTACCCGGCTGGTTAGTTAGTCGGCTCGTTATTTCATCTTCGGTCCAACCGACAAGTTTTAACTGCGACCGATTTAACAGCGGCGCAGGGGGGCGGGCATATTTATCTGGGTCAACAGATATCAGGTTCGGAAATTTATCTGCGTTGACGAAAACATCGCTCCAATTGGTTGTTGATGTCGTGTTTTCAACAGCTTCCTTGCGGCGAGAAATGACTGCTGGATTGGATTTTGATCGCGGCATCATACATATCAGACTGATTGCGCGCACCAGTTCACTCTCGTTAGGGTTTTTGGCCGCAGCATCGGTAGGCGGGCTGCTGCAGTGAATTGTCCTCGAATCCCAAAGCATCAGGTCGCCTGCTTCCATGTGGCAGGTAATGGGTTTCATATCTGCCAGGAGCGGATCGTTTTTTGGGAATCTAAAATGGTCAATGCTCTTGTCTATGCGGCTGAGCCTATCGCTATAAAGTTTCGGTATTTTTTCATGCAACTGGTGACTGCCGGGAATGACGACGTTACCGCCAGTCTCTTCGGAAGTTGGCAGTAGGTTGACCAGGCCCTGAACGCAGTGTTTCCCCGGTCTGCCAATGGGATGCTGATCGATATGCAGCCAGCTTCCGCCGAGCCCCGTTTTCCATTCCGGCTTACGGCTCCAGGGCCGCCATATACTAACTCCATCGAAGCTAACCAGCAGATCCTCGGTTTCCCAGACCGCAGCGAAAGCGGCTTTAACATCGGGAATGTTCCTTATGTACCATTGTGCTTCTGAGTGGCCAATTCCATGACCCGGTAGAATTCCACCATGCACCGCGGTGGGCCAACGATTGTCATCCCACGTGTCTGGATCGTCTCGGTTAATGCCCGTGCTAAGAGCTTCGAGATAAGACCACAGCTTATCCATTGCCGTTGATGCTTCTGTTTTGGTCAGTGCATTGGCAATGATGACGTAGCCATGTTCTTCAAGATACTCAATTGCAGCCGCGTCAGAGGGTCGAAAGCGAGGACTATGGGTATAAGTGATCTGTAGGTCAGTTGAGTCCGGCATATTGTTATTGACAGTTTCAGGTTTTCAAGCAGTATAGAATGAATGTAGGCAAAGCACATAATCAGACTTCGGGCTGCTTTGAGTTCTTGGGACATCTTTTCAGCCACTTGCGGTGTCAAATGGCGTTCAGTGCGCCTGACGACATGCAACAGGCAAGCGACGTATTACTTGAAGGTTATTAGCTTTAATAGTGCTACTAGCGCAAGAATAATTCCATTATTGGATTACTCTGGGTGAATAATATGAGTGACGCAGTAGAACCAAAGCCAGAAAAAGCTTCAGGTTTGGGGCGTCTTATCGTCCTCATATATGGTGTCCTTTGCTACCTCTTAGGGGTGATCGGGCTCGTAGCGATCATCATCTTGGCGAGTGGCTTGATGCCCTCGGGGCAGCTTGCTTTAACTGAAGCTATTTCGCCGGCAATTATCAACTTTTTGCTGGTCGCGATCTGGGGTTTAGTGCATTCCTGCATGGCGCGTGATTCATTCAAGGTGCTGATCACCCGTTTCATTCCAGAGCCTTCCGAAAGACCCACCTATGTTCTGATCGCAGGTGTTACCTCGATATTGATGGTGGGGTTATGGCAAGAAGTCCCCGGTGTTATTTGGTCCGCTACGGACCCAATTTTAGTGATCTTTCTGTGGGTTATGTTCTGCTTTGGTTGGTTATACCTCTTGGCCGCGACCTTTGCGATAAATCACTTTGATTTGTTTGGCTTGCGGCAGGTATACCTGCATTTTCGTAACCAGCCCAGACCACCACTGAATTTTGTAAAAAGCGGTATGTACAAGTTCTCTCGTCATCCAATACAAACCGGTGTGTTGATTGGTGTGTGGTTCATTCCCACATTGACGGTCACGCACTTGATTTTGTCTATCGGTTTCACCGTGTATATTTTCATTGGGCTGTGGTTTGAAGAGAAGGATTTAATTAGAGATATAGGCGAGCCCTACGAGCAATATCGTAAAGAGGCGGGGATGTTCTTGCCAAAAGTTTTCAAATAAAGCCCTTTATGTAGAGCCTGTCTTGTTCACGTCGCTGATTCTTTCTGCTGCGCTTGAAAAATAGTGCCTATCTTTGTGGGTGGCACCTGGCAGGGCCTGGGATCATGTCGTGCCCATTTTGCCGCCTTACCTCTAATCAACTCTTCTCCGTGGGGAGACCTACGAACTAAATCGGTATAAGCAAATGCATCGGCTGCAGTATAGGTTTGTAATAACAAGGGCCGCCACTTTGTTGAATCGTTGGGATATGAACCGTGTATCATACGACAGTTATGAATGATTACCGTGCCTGCGCCGCCTGTTGGGAAAACAGCTTTGTCAGTATCGACGCGTCTCAAATCCTGATCTTTAATATAGCCCGTCCAACGTTCACCGCTTTCGTCATATTGATCGAATAGTTCATTGGCCTGACTCTTGGGAATAAACCCCATTTCGCCTTGTCCTTCCTCAACCTCCTCGAGGTAGACGCCGATCGTGATCAAGTCGTAATTAGTGTGCGGCCAAAACTGGATATCCTGATGCCACTTCACTTCCTCGCCACCCTG
>Ga0114997_10003173_pt1 | contig 12988 bp, 10 predicted proteins | sample ArcticOcean_MG_C_2_FD_87045 | JGI IMG/M metagenome (GOLD analysis project Ga0114997, IMG submission 87045) | Marine microbial communities from western Arctic Ocean - ArcticOcean_MG_CB4_136 | ecosystem: Environmental > Aquatic > Marine > Oceanic | place: Arctic Ocean: Canada Basin | collected... | reverse complement strand
TCGCCCATCTGGGTGATGGCTCCAGGGGATGGGCCGATCCAAATTAGGCCTGAATCTATGACCGCTTGAGCGAAATCTGCACGCTCGGATAGGAATCCAAAACCGGGGTGAATCGAATCACAACCATTTTCTTGGGCGATCTCGATAATTTGCTGTTGATTCAGATAGGTTTCTGCTAAGCCTTCTCCGGCCAATTGAATTGAAATGTCAGCCAATTCTGTGAACAGAGTCCCGGCATCATTGGCTGCGAAAATTGCGACCCCTTCGATATTCGCTTCACGGCAAGCGTGTAAAATCCGGCACGCTATCTCACCGCGGTTGGCGACGAGAACACGTTTGAGCACAATGATTCACTCCTCTGGTTTCCAATTTGCTGCTCGCTTTTCCAAAAAGGAGGACAGCCCCTCTTGACCTTCTTCACTCCCTCGCATCTTTGTAGTAAAATCCAGAGTCCAATCTCTAAGGCTTTCATCATTTCCCGACCAACGATCAAATCCGACAGTCAAGCGCTTAGCTGCGCTCACCGCACACGGTCCGGTGGAGAGAACTTCGCCGATCACTTTACTCGCATCGAGTTGGTCGCTGATGGCATCGATCATACCGATTCTTAACGCTTCGTTTACATCCATTCGGCCTGCTAGCATTGCGTGTCGACGGAAATTTGCACTTCCCATCCTTCGATAGACATAGGGGCCGATTACCGCAGGGAGAATTCCTAGTTTTCCTTCGCTCAGGGCGATTTTCACTCCCGATTCACAGATTACATGGTCGAGACAAGCGATCAATCCTGCTCCGCCCCCAAGGGCAACCCCTTGTATCAAACCGATTGTAAAACAAGGATGTGACCAAAGGCCATGGAATAATTTGTCGAGCCGCTTTGAGTCGATGCGGTTTTCCTCCAAGGTATTTGCTCCAGCATCTCTCATCATATTGATATCAGCGCCAGCACAGAAATGTTTGCCTTGGCCGCTCAAAACCAACACTCTCAACAACTGGTTTCCGTCATCATCAAGCAAGCGATTTTGAACACCTACCGAGTTTTGCGCGGTCCAGGTAAAGGTATCGATCAACTCGGTGATCATCTCGATATTCATCGCATTGTATTTGTCTGGTCTAGCCAAGGAGATTCTTGCGATGCAACCATCGATGTCCAATTGAATAAGTGAAGTAGATGGTTGATTGTTCATGTTCAAATCTCCAATTAGTTAATTTAATTTTGCAATTACATTCTAAATACGCCAAATCGTTCATTTGGCAATTTTGCATTTTGACTCGAGCCAATACATAATCCAAGTATATCTCGAGTATCTCTAGGGTCTATTATCCCGTCATCCCACAATCTTGCGGTCGAATAATATGGGCTGCCTTCGGTCTCGTATTTCTCCAATATCGGGCGGCGGAAATCTGCTAACTCTTGGCCGGCCATCGGCTCCAATCCCTCTCGGGCGCGTTGGTCTTGTTTGACCGTGGTCAATACATCTGCAGCTTGAGGCCCACCCATAACCGAGATTCTTGAATTGGGCCACATGAATAAGAATCGAGGATCGAAAGCCCGGCCACACATTCCATAATTTCCCGCACCGTGACTGCCACCGATAATTACGGTGAATTTTGGCACGTTAGCACATGAAACCGCGGTTACAAGTTTCGCTCCATCTTTAGCAATACCACCTGCTTCGTAAGCCTTGCCGACCATGAATCCGGTGATGTTTTGCAAGAATACCAATGGAATTCCTCTTTGACTACAAAGCTCGACAAAGTGAGTTCCTTTGAGCGATGATTCGGAGAACAAGATACCATTATTTGCGATGATGCCGACTTTATAGCCATGGATATGGGCAAAGCCGCAAACCAAAGTTGTGCCATATCTGGCTTTGAATTCGTGGAATCGGCTACCGTCGACAATCCTGGCGATTATCTCCTTGATATCGACTGGAGTTCGGTTATCATCAGGGATCAGTCCAAGCAAATCCTCTATCGGGTGATGGGGATCTTGGGCTTCGGTTTTATCATAAGGTGCCAATTCACGGCTCCCAAGGTTTTCGACCACATTACGAACCATTCGCAAAGCTTCTGTTTCATCCTCGGCAAAATGGTCGGCCACGCCGCTTTGAGAGGTGTGGACTTCGGCCCCGCCGAGTTCCTCGGCTGTTACCTCTTCACCGGTAGCGGCCTTGACCAAAGGTGGGCCGGCGAGGAAAATGGTTCCGTTTCCTTTGACGATGATGCTCTCATCGCTCATCGCAGGCACATAAGCGCCACCGGCGGTACAAGAACCAAGAACGGCCGCAACTTGAGGAATGCCATCGCCAGACATCTTTGCCTGATTTCTAAATATACGGCCAAAATGACCGATGTCGGGAAAGACCTCATCTTGCATCGGTAAAAATGCCCCGCCGGAATCGACAAGATAAATGCATGGCAGATGATTTTCGTGGGCAATCGTTTGGGCTCTGATGTGTTTTTTTACCGTCATCGGATAATATGAACCACCCTTAACCGTAGCATCGTTTGCAACAAATAGACATTCACGGCCATGAACAATTCCGATGCCAGTCACTATCCCGGCCGAATTTGCTCGGCCATCGTATAATTCGAACGCGGCCAGAGGCGAGAGTTCCAAGAACGCGGTACCTGGGTCGATTATCTTTTCAATTCGTTCGCGTGCAAGCATCTTATCCCGGCTGCGATGACGCTCGACATATTTGCCGCCGCCACCATTTGAAACGTGCTCAAGACGTTGGCGAAGAGTGGAAATAAGCGATAGATTATGGTCACGGCGCCTGATGAAATCAGAATCTGCCTTATTGACACTGGTTGCTAAACGGTCCAATTATCTCCCCTCCGATTATAGCGAATGGGGGGTTTGTCTTCAATCAACCGCTCAAACCCCAAGTACCAAGCGACCTATATCGCGCAACCCTGGGGCCATCCCGACAATCATAACCGCAAGAACGATCAGAGCCCGAAGGTGTTGTTGACGGGATTCCACCCTCATTTGAGTAAACATAAAAACAATCAAGCCAACAAGTAATGCTTTGACCAAAAAGAATAACCAAGCCCCGTTGCCAAGAAGACCCAATGAATCGCCGAACTGGATCACCATATCGCTAATCGGATGCTTTTCCTTATAGCCAAACCAATCTATTCCGACCATGGTTGCCAATCCATCGCACAATTGACCAAATAGAATTCCCGCAACCATTGGAGTTGCTAAAATTCCCTTTGGAGTTAGCATCTCGACCGGGTGAGCCGAACGGTCTTCTGCTTCCCAATCTTTGAGATTTATTCTATCTGGTATAACTCCTGGCTCATAACCGCACAATCGCAATTGTGCGAGATCTTCAACACCTTTTTTCCAAATTACCCAAGTAATTAAAGTTGGGATTCCAATCACCACGAGAAGTGGCCAAAGCGCCTCATTATCGACCGGGAACCGATTGCTATCTTGGATCCACGGGGTTGCAAATAATTGAGCCCAATGTCCCAATCCCATCACGATTAGCCCGCTTGAAAAGGCTAACATTGAACGTGGAATTGAGTCCCAAGCAGAGGTGTTGTGAACAACCAATACAATGGCAATAGCGCCCAATATGCTACCCCCCATCGCCCAAAAGGTTCCCATCTCATGATTTGCCCAATTAGGTTGTATCAAGGCAGCAGTAAAGAAGGTATAAGCCGCCAATAACAAGGAGATCATCATCAAATTATCCTTAGAGAATTTACCGATTAATCCAGAGAGAATCAACCAAGAAGCAAGATGAAGATGGATTATAGGTGAAATGAAAAAAATGTCGGTACTATCGTTGAAGAAATCCGCATCTTCCAACACTCTCAGTACCGGAGCGAGGGCTACCCAAGCGATCAAAGCCCAAATCATCCGATCATCGCAAGGGATTTGCCAGCGGCGAAATAATGCTTGAAGAATAACTACTGCTGCGATCATCACTCCAATGTAAAGACCGGTGTTGACCAGAGAATAACTTGCGTCTCCGCTCACCCCGGCATCTTTGACTATCGGGTCCCAAACATAGATTTTAAGAAAATTATCCCAAAATGTTTCAGGCGCAAAAATCAAACCGGCCAAGATTAATGTTGCTAGAAGGCCTAAAAAAACCATCAAGCCATTCTCAACCTTGGAGAACTCGGTATCGTCCATGGTGTTGACTCACCTACTTTCAGATGATGAGCCTTGCCCCGATTGGGCTCACTCTTCTTCGTTGTCGTGGTTACAATTTTCATCGTGGACATGCTCTTCTTCGTGAACATGCTCTTCTTCGCTTGCGACACGAGGTTCGTGAATCTCGACAAACGAAACTTTGCCAGCCTTGACTGCATCACGTAGAACTGTGACGACACGGAATTTTTGCATTGCAGCATTGGTATCGAAAAGCATAGTTTGTGGCACGGTAATGCTCAAGTCATCACCATCGAATGTGACCTCGAAGCCTTCGTGGCCTGTATTTGATTCTAATAGAGCTGCAACCTTTTCGGATTTGTCTTCGATTACCTTAACAATCTTGTAATCGTATTTGAGATTGCGACCAGCCATGGGGTGGTTGTAATCGATACGAGCGCGGCCTGCTGCAAGGTAAGATAGAACTCCTGTGCGGCCATCAATGGTTACCGGGCCCCCGATGTAAAGCGACTTTGGGTCACGGACGTGACGTAGTAATTTATCGATTGAGAGAGTCTCGATTTGATCGGAGTCTTTCTCGCCATATGCATCTATTGCTGCGATTACACAAGTGATATCCTCATCTGCTTTTGCAGTCAATAGGCTGTCTTCGAAGCCCGAAATAAGTTGGCCGGATCCGACAACACAGACCAATGGAGTGTAGGAGTGGCCCTCTCGATGCATATCTTGCTCTTTAGCGACGTCTTCACGAGTGGTCTCGATCAAATCGCCGGACTCTGCGTTGTACAAGTCGTACTCTACGTGGACAATGGTTCCTTCTTCCATGATTTCTCACCTAACACCCCCTAGGGGGGCAAACCGGCGACCAACCATCCCCTTATGAATCGAGCGGGCGCGGTTTAGGTCGCCAAATCGCTAGACTTCCGATAAGTATCAAGGCCCAGCCAGCCCAAACCAAATGTATTCCTGGCAAATCGTAAACCATTACTCTTACCAAGTCACTCCCTTCCATCAATGATTTCGCTTGAGTTCCATCCAAGATGATTACGAGGTCGCCGTGTAACATCACCGATCTTGCAATCTCTGACCGAGCGCTGCCGCCAAACCTCAGCACCCCTGGCTCAACCGTGTCTATCAACTCGCCATCTTGATAAATATTGATTATCGCGCCTAAGTAACCGTCCCCGACCTCTAAGTCTTCGGTTTGAGTGACCACTTCAATGAATTCAAATTCATAATCGCCCCATTCGACCTTCTCATCCATCACCAAAGTCACGCTATGAGAATAGGAGCCTCGATCGATTATCGTGGTCGATAAGACATGGCCTATGATTAGCAAAACCAAACCAAAATGAATGACGTGGGCCCACATTGGAATTCCTTTCCGCTCTGAATTTTGCTTGATAAGATTAATTGTTGCGGGTAATGCAAGCAAAGCAGGAATCAAAATAACTATTGCAATTTGGCCTCTGGAAATGCTTGCTCCAAGGATATCGGTCGAATCATAACCCAATTGATTACCTAATAACCAAGAGATTGGAATTAGAACTATCGGTAGGGCAAATAGCCATTTTACTCGCTCGGGGCGATCTCTCATCGACCAAGCGGACAAGCCAAGCAAAACCAAAACGATGAATGGGGTTCCATATAATTCATGAGCGGATAATTGAATCGCATCGATAGATGAAATCAAGATTACCAAGGTGATAATTAGATAGAGACCGACCACTATGACCGGCGTCCAAAGCGCAATTCTTTGCTGGAATTTACGCTCTTTGAAGGCCAAATCGAATTCGCCTTCATCGGGGGAAACAAGCCAAGGAGAAGCAAATGCTGCCATTCCTACGGCACTAATCCACATCTCGAACATACCTGCCCAAGATGCGGCTAAAAACAGGGTAATACCCGCGCTTGCCCAGCCCCAAGCTTTCATTCGCTGGTCTGAAAGTATCAACCCAAATGCGAACAGAGAAGATATCAACTGAAACAAAAACATCCCATGGAAGAAATACAAGCCCATCATCACCGCAGGAATGGTTAACCAAAGCCAATCAAAGCCGATTTTAAATCTTCTTATCCCGGCTTCTACCAGAGGACCGATTCCGATTAAAACGAAGAGGGAAGGCGGGAAACCATCGAGTGCATCTCCACCGGAGATAAGTCCGAGTAAAGCGATTAAGGGCAGTATAAACAACCATTTCCTTGAGAATGAAGTTTTGAACCGAGAGGCTAAATAAAACGACATAAATTGAATTATCGCCATGAGGTATACCAAGACTTCAACCCCGCTGGGATCTTGACGTAAAATCATTAGTCGTCCGAAAACATCGTCTGGTGGAGTGCCTGAATTACTCACGACAAATGTGTGGACGCTCACCGCCCAAACCCCTCCTGCTCTGGTTATCATCGTTGCAAAAATGGCTAATGCGCCAGCAGCGATTGCTACGCCTGCCCAAATAGAATCGTCGGCTTTCCCCGGACGGGTCCTCAGGTGAAGCAGAACAATGATTGCAATCCACGGCAACATCGACCCGGTCTCAACCGGATCCCAGGCCCAATAACCGCCCCAATCCAAGATTAGGTAAGCCCATAATCCTCCCAATCCAATCCCGAGGGTAGCAAAGAAAAATGCTGGTCTTGCGATGGTTACCAAACGATGCTTCAAGCCTTTTGTATCGGTTAACAATCCAGCTATTGCAGTCATTGCGAGAGTGATACAGAAGGAATAGGCCAAGAAGATCAAGGGTGGATGAATAACCATTAAATCGGTTTGAAGCAAATTGTTCAGACCAGCCCCCCGGCTGCCATCGCCCAATTCGAATGGCTTCATCGACCATGAGATCAATAAAAGTGTGAGGGAGAATCCATTCATCAATCGCAATCGCATTGTCGTGGATTCATTTGATTCGTTTTTGAATGGTTTATTCCAAATCGTCGCCAATAATGCCATCCAAGCGACCCAGAGGAGGATTGGACCTTCCCTGGCCGCCCAAGTTGCTGCGAACCTATAGCGGAGTGGTAATTGAGGTCCACCATAATTCCCTACCAATTTGTTGAGATCATAATCAACCAAAAACATCAATGATAAAAGTATGAAGGGAATTGCCATTATCCAAGATAGGCTCCGAGTATATTGATTGGGAAAAATGGTTATTATCGCGGCAACAATAATTGCAAAAGGCATCAGAAGTGATTCCAATCTCTCACCAACCGAAGTGCTTTGCCCGACTATAACCGAAGGAAAGTAAAACGCTAATCACGCCTTTTGTGTAGAGGAGTGGGTGGCGAACTAGAATTTTAGTCCCGATCCATAATTTGTCCAACGGTGACATTGCACCAAGTTCTTTTGGCAAGCAATGGGCCATATTTGATAATTCTTGGTCGCTCAATTCATAGAGAGAGGTTTTGCCTTTGAGAATTTTGTGATATGGTGGAAATTTCTTTTTCCAAGCTTTGGCATAACTTTGCATCCTTTGGTCTGAAAGATCTTTGTCGGCGATAGCTTGCGCCATCACCCTCGCTGCTTGGCGGCCGCTCCAGAGGGCAAGGTGCGATCCGCCTTCGAATAGAGGCGAGGTGAATCCTGCTGCATCTCCAACCAAAATTAAGCCATCACCGGTGGTAATTTCCCGTGGTCCAGAAATCGGAATCGTTCCCCCGAATGGACGGACTTTGATGCCTTCCTTTCGCCAAGGAGGGTTTGCGGTTGGATTATCTTTTAGGTAAGAATCCTCGATAAATTTATCGAGATATTTGATTGCACCTTTTTTATCGGTCGTCACCAGACCGACATTAGCTCTACCGCCTTTTTTTGGAATCATCCAAACATAACCGTGTGGGGAGTATTCAGGCCATAGATAAAAGTCGAGATAGCCATCATTCTCAACATTGAGCATCTCGTATTGGAAGCCTGCTATCACTTCGACTTCTGTAGGCATATCGAGTAATTTAGTCGCGGCCCCCGCCACTCCAGATGCGTCAATAATGGCTTTACATTCAATTGGAAATTCAATTCCTCTGCCATCAATTTTCCAATTGACAAATTGATTACTGCTATTGTAATTTCGTTTCATAGAAGTGACTCGATGGGACAGGTGTAAAGAGGCACCTGCAGAAACCGCTTCATCACAGAGCCAGGTCTCGAATAAATGCTTTTCGAGAACGTAACCTTTTTCGGATAATAATTTCTTAGTCCCGTCCGGGAAAATTATTCTAATCCCATCACAATGCAGAGCGATTACGTGCTCTGGTAATTCAAGATCAAGGTTTTCTACCGCCAAGTGAGATAAGCATTCGCCACAATGAACTGGAACGCCGACCTCGGGGTCGGCCTCGACTATCATTACTTTGAGACCCAAACGAGTTGCGTGCAGAGCGGCGCTTCCTCCCCCGGGCCCAGCACCGATTACCAATAGGTCGCACGCCGCCATAGCACTTCCAAGGCTAGACCGTCTTTGAAGCCAACGGAAGGACGGGTAGTATTGATGAACAATGCCCCATAGGGACATCATGGCTTGGACCACCCTCTCCCGATGGCTGGCCCATTTAGAATCCAAAGGCGAGTTACTGCGAATCACCGAGCCTGTCAATGTCGAGCTCGACGCACCAGCCATCGCCGACCGGTTGGTTAAAGGCGGAGGGAAAGCGGTTATTTTTGAAAATCCGCGCTTACCAAATGGCGAGATTAGTGAAATCCCATTGGCGATGAATCTCTTTGGCAGCCACGATAGGACTATTCGAGCACTTGGAGCAAAAACCAATTCTGAAGTTGGAGACCGGCTTGTGAAATTGATGAAGCCAGACATCGGAGGAATCCTGAAACGCCCCTGGACCGGCCTTTCATTATTGCGAGACGCTCTTTCCTTACCGCCAAAAAAAGTCAGAAAAGGCGCATGCCAAAGAGTGCGCCTAGAAACAGATCTCACTAAATTACCGATTCCGAAAACTTGGCCAATGGACGGCGGCCGATTCATTACCTTACCATTGGTCGTCACTAAAAACCCAAAGACAGGAGACCATAATTTGGGCATGTATCGAAGCCAAGTATTCAGCCCAACCGAACTTGGCCTACATTGGCAAATTCACAAACATGGCGCTGATCACGCACAGTTGTGGCCCGATGGAAAAATGCCGGTAGCAATTTGCATTGGCGGCCCCCCAGAATTGATATTCTCTGCAATCGCTCCATTGCCGGACAATTTGGAGGAGTACATGTTTGCCGGATTCTTAGGCCGGAAACGCTTGAAGATCACAAAGGCACTCACCCAAGATCTAATGGTTCCAGCAGAGGCTGATATTGTGATAGAAGGATGGGTTAATCCAGCCGAGACAAGAACTGAAGGGCCATTTGGTGACCATTTCGGATTCTATTCTTTGACTGGACAATATCCTGTGATGAATGTTACCGCGATCACCGCTCGGAAGAACGCAATTTTCCCCGCAACAATCGTCGGCCAGCCACCGATGGAAGATGGCTATCTTGGCGAAGCGATCGGCAAGCAGTTTTTGCCGATATTGAAATTCCAGCACCGTGATGTTTTGGATTTGCATTTACCTCTTGAAACCGGTTTTCACAATCTCGCCATCGTGAAAAGCAAACAGCGCTATGCCCGCCAAGCAAGAAAAACCTGCCTTGGTTTGCTCGGGGCGGGCCAGATGATGTTCTTGAAAATCATTGTTGCAACCGATGAGGACCCCTCCGACCTCGACGCATTGCTCGATGTGCTAAATGATCGAGTTGATCCAAACTCTGATATCACTATCCTAGACGGCATGGTTGCAGATTCTTTAGAGCCAGCTTCAACCTATGAAAACATCCATTCAAAGATGATTGTTGACGCAACAAAGATTGTGGCTTCAGATCCTCGAAGCGGTACGCCTTTAGAAGGCTCAATTATCGATGAAACACCAGCGTGGAGATTAGGCCAAGAAGAAGCTTTTGGAATCTCTCAAACCCTCCTCGATGAAATCAAAAATATAAGCGAGGTCGAAGATTGCAGATTACTTCGATCCTCGATGCTTGTGGTGACAATAAATATCGAAAATCGACCCGGGCCAAGAGTGGGGGCTCAATGGCCAAACGACGAGGGGAGAGCCGCGCAGATTGAAAAAATAAATCAATTGCGTAAATCGATTTGGCAATTGGACTCCGAAAAACGATTACGCTGGCTTTTCATCACCGATAATGACCTTGATTTACACGGCAAAGGAAGCCAAAGAAGGCTGCTTTGGCAACTGACTTCTAGATTCGCTATCGAGAGAGATTTGACCATCGAAGGCGGCCGAATCTGCTGGGATGCAACCACTCCGATCCCGAGTGAAGAACACGAGGTTAGACGATGGCCGGCTATCACGATGCACGACCCAGAAACACTCGCCCTCATAGATGATTTCGACCTGCCCCCTTGGCCTAATAATCTGGTGATGTAAGGATGGATTTCAAGCTGCTCGCATCCTTTGTAAAAATTGAACATACCTTGTTCAGCCTGCCGTTTGTTTTCATTGGCGCATTCATGGCCGGTGACCCAACCATTAGCCAACTCGGATGGATCTTAATGGCAGCCATTGGCGCCCGAGGTTTGGCCATGGGCCTCAATCGAATAATCGACCGGAAAATCGATGCAGCCAACCCGAGAACCGCTCAGCGACACCTTGCATCCGGAGCGATGTCATTGCAAACCGCGTGGATTCTGTGTGGAGTTTTCTTTGTGATGCTAAGCGGTGCAGCCTGGATGTTGAATCCACTCGCATTACAATTATCCTGGATTCCAGTCTTGGCATTTATCATCTACCCATATCTGAAACGTTTCACTTGGCTTTGCCATTGGTGGCTAGGGATCTGCCTGGGTTTGGCACCGGCTGGAGCGTGGGTTGGAATAACCGGCGAGATATCATCGATGTCGTGGTATCCTGAGTTATTGATGGTAAGCCTTGGAGTGGCTATTTGGATCGCATCGTTCGATTTAGGATATGCCCAAATGGACATCATAAGCGATAAAGAAAATAAAGTTCATTCTTTCCCAGCCTCGTTCTCATTAAATAAAACCAATTTAATTATTATTTTATCCACGATTATTTGGACGGCATTATTCTTCCAACTCACAGCCCTTATATTGATCCCAGCAATTTTTTGCTTTAGCATTATTAATTCGAAAGATTTTCAAAAATGGTGGTTTAGAGCCCATATTTCGACCGGATGGATAATCTTGTTTGGAATGCAACTTTCATGAACCTTCAACCACGGCCTACAGCCATGAACCCCCTTGTGAAGAGTCTGCTCGAATTTAACCATGCTTTTGAAATCCCTAAATTGGACCAACCAGGCCTGGGTCCAGACGAATTGATCGAGTTGAGAATAAAATTATTGACCGAAGAGGTTGAAGAATATGCTGAAGCGGCCCGCGCTGGCGATATGGTCGAAATTCTCGACGCTCTTGCCGACATTGGATATATCCTCGCAGGTACCATCTTAAACCACGGGATGCAAAACATTTACGACGATGCCTTTAACGAAGTACACCGCTCCAATATGGCGAAACTAGTTGAAGGAAAGGTCATACGCAGAGAGGATGGAAAAGTGCTCAAACCAAGTGGTTGGCAACCCCCCCAATTAGCCCAATTCCTCCAATGAATTGATTGGGGACTTTCAGCCCTCCCACCCCATGCGCACCGCATTGATTACCGGGGGGGGCCGTGGAATCGGCGCCGCTATTACCACAAGATTAGCACGAGATGGCTATCGGGTAATCGCAACATACCGCACCTCGAGTAAGCCTACTGAGATGGTGATTGACAAAATACGCGATTCTGGCGCCGATGGGGTTGCAGTTTTTTGTGACGTGACTGATCAAAAACAAATCGCCTTACTCGCAACCCACCCTTGGGTTGCCGAAGGAATCGATGTATTGGTGCTCAATCATGGGCGTTATGACCGAATTCAAGCCGACCAGTTGGATTTCACTCAATTGCAAAGAACGATGAAGACCAATTTTGAAGGCGCGTTTTTGGTTTGGAAATCGATTGAACCACATCTGAGAGCCGATGCCAGAATCTGTGTGATCGGCAGTCAACTCGGAACTCGAGGTTCGCCCCACGGCGCCGATTATTCAGCTTCAAAGGCCGCTTTAGCAACCTGGGCTCGATCGCTTGCTCAAGCGGTTGCGCCTGAAGGCCAGAGAGTTAACGTCGTCGCCCCAGGATTTGTCGATACCGATCTTTTAGCAGGAGATAGTCGTGAAAAGAGAGCATCTAGGGTTCAAGAAGTGCCGCTCAAAAGAGTAGGAAGTCCAGAGGATATCGCCTCGACAGTTTCATTCCTTGTTAGCGATGAATCGGCATATATTACCGGAGCTGTCATTCACGTCAATGGTGGATTATACTTACCTTGAGAGGGATATCTGTGAGCGACCCATTCGACATCTCTAGAGCGCTCGAAGGCGCTAGTATGGAAAGGCTGTCGCCGCAGGTTTCCAAATTTGAGATTCACTCCGAATTCGAACCCGCTGGTGACCAAGAAAGTGCAATTGGAGAATTAGTTTCCCAATTAGAAAATTCACAAGAGAGATGCGTGCTTTTAGGTGTAACTGGCTCGGGTAAAACATTCGCGATGGCACACGTTATTGAACGGTTAAACATTCCAACCTTAATCATCAGCCACAACAAAACCCTCGCTCGACAACTTCATCAAGAAATGGCTGGACTATTTCCAAAAAATGGAGTCGAATATTTTGTATCACACTATGATTATTATCAACCTGAAGCATATATGCCTAAACGGGATTTGTACATCGATAAGGAATTATCAATAAATGAAAAAATCGAACAGGAGCGATTTGCAACCGTCGCAAGTTT
>Ga0114997_10003169_pt1 | contig 12994 bp, 8 predicted proteins | sample ArcticOcean_MG_C_2_FD_87045 | JGI IMG/M metagenome (GOLD analysis project Ga0114997, IMG submission 87045) | Marine microbial communities from western Arctic Ocean - ArcticOcean_MG_CB4_136 | ecosystem: Environmental > Aquatic > Marine > Oceanic | place: Arctic Ocean: Canada Basin | collected... | reverse complement strand
TCCAGTGTATAATTCTGATACTCAGGGAAAAATATTAATGAGTACTAACTTGGATTTGAGAAATGATATTGTATCCATGTTTGGTGAAAGTGTCTATAGCAATGGTGTTTTAAATACAAAAATACTTTCGAATATAGTATTTAGTGATTCTAAAAAAATTAAACAATTAAATAATTTAGTTCATCCTAAAGTTGCTGATGATTTTGATTATTGGACATCTAAAAACAAAAAACACACAATATTAGTTAAGGAAGCTGCAATTTTAATTGAAAGCGGATCTTATCTTAATATGGATAAAATAATTCTTGTAGTATCAGAAAAGTCTATAAGACTAAATAGAATTTCTAAAAGAGATAAATCAGATTTGAAATCAATTGAAAAGAGAATAAATCTTCAAATGAATGATGCTGAAAAATTAAAATATGCAGATTATATTATTGAAAATAATTCTTCTTTAAAACAGTTAAAAAAGAAGGTCTTAAGAGTTATCCGACAAATACAAGAAACTTCAAAAGAATGATAAGGGTTATGTTATCCCCAAAAAAAATAAGCAATAGCAATAGCTGCAATAATTCCAACTAAATCTGCAAATAGACCAGCTACAACAGCATATCTTGTATTCCTTATCCCAACAGAGCCAAAATAAACAGCTAGCACATAAAAAGTAGTTTCTGTAGATCCTTGAAGAGTAGAGGTTAATTTACCAACAAAAGAATTTATTTGAGATGCATTTTCACCCCAAGATTCTACCATCATTCCCCTTGCCCCACCGCCAGAAAGTGGCTTCATAATAGCAGTTGGTAGAGCTTCAACAAATTGAGTCTTTTCTAAAAACAAGCCAAAAAAACTTCCCATTGCTTTAATTATAAACTCCATTGCTCCTGATGTCGTAAAAGCTCCAATAGCACACAGCATAGCAATTAGATATGGAATAATCCTAATAGAAACATTGAAACCTTCTTTTGCACCCTCAATAAACTCTTCATAAATATTTATCTTTTTTCTTAATCCAAGTAGTATGAATCCTATTATAAATGAAAAAATAATGGATCCAGAAGCTACCGAGGAAATAATTTCAATTTGATTTTTATGTTTAAATAGATACCAGATTAATAGACCAATGGCCAGTGTAGCAGAACCTAAATAGGCTATAATTGTTTTTTGAAATAAGTTAATTTTTTGTAAAATAGATACAAATATTAAACCAGCAATTGTTGAACAATAAGTGGCAATTAAAATAGGAAGAAAAACATCCGCAGGATTACCAATGATATCGTTTTCTGCCATTGCAGTAGCTCTTAGAGCTATTATACTTGTGGGAATTAATGTCAATCCTGAAGTGTTTAAAACTAGGAATAAAATTTGTGCATTTGAAGCTTTATTTTTCTCAGGGTTTTCTGCTTGAAGTTCTTTCATTGCTTTTAAGCCAAGTGGGGTAGCTGCATTGTCCAATCCCAGCATATTTGCTGAAATATTCATAATTATTGCTCCATGAGCTTTTGAATCTTTAGGGATTTCAGGGAAGAGTTTGCAAAATAATGGTGCAAAAAGTTTAGACAAAATATTAATTGCACCACCTTTTTCTCCAATTCTCATAATCCCTAACCATAAAGCCATAATACCAGTCAGGCCTATTGAAAGTTTGAAACCAAGTTCTGCTCTTTCAAAAATTGAGTTTACAATGAGTGAAAATATTTCAGGGTTTCCAGAAAGTGTTTTAAATATTGCTACAATAAATGCTACAATAAAAAAGCCAACCCATATATAATTTAATGTCATGTTAAATTATTTTCAATAAATAAAAAAAACTCATTTTAAATTTATCAAATGTTTTGTTATTTATATGCAATTCTTAAATTTAGTTTTTAATTATTTAATTTATCCTATTTTCTTACCATATGTTAATAAGATTTTTAATTTTAAAATCTAACTTGGTGTCAAATAAACACTTTATACTAATATTTTCTTTATGTCTCTTAATTTGAAATTTTCTAAATCATTTTTATTATTCTTTTTCACCTTATTTTCTTTTTATTTTACTGCACAATCTTCAATTATAACAGGTGTTATAACGGATGAAAATAAAGAAACTATGCCTGGAGTAAATGTTAAGGTTGTTGGTGAAGATGGTGGCACAACTACTGATTTTGATGGTAAATATGCTATTAAAGTAGAGTCAGATAATGTAAAATTAATTTTCTCATTTATTGGATATAGAAATTTCACAACAGAGCTTAAAGACAGAACTAAAATAGATGTTCAATTAATGCTTTCTACAAAATCTTTAGACGAAGTAGTAGTAATTGGTTATGGGAAAACAACTGTTAAGGAATTAACCGGTGCCACTGTTCAAGTAAAAGGGGAGAGTATAGAGAGATTAAATATTCCAAGAATGGACCAAGCCTTACAAGGCCAGGTTTCTGGGGTAACTATAAATACAAATTCTGGTTCTCCAGGTGGATCTTCCAGTATAAGAATTAGAGGGCTTTCAACATTTGGCGATAATGATCCTCTTATTTTAGTAGATGGTGTAGTTTATGATTCGGAAGGTTTAAATTCTTTAAGCCCAGGGGATATCGAGTCTATTAATGTTTTGAAGGATGCAACGGCAGGTATATATGGTGTGCGAGCAGCAAACGGAGTTATAATTATAGAAACTAAAAAGGGTAGAAAAGGTGCCAAACCAAAATTCGAATTTGGTTCTTATTATGGAATGCAACAAACAACTAAAAGCTTAGACTTGTTAAATGCTGCAGAGTACGCACTTGTAAAAAATGAAATGTTTATTAGAGGAACTGGTTCTCCAATTTTTAATAACACAGATCTTAAAATGGGAACTAACTGGCAGGATACTATTTTTCAATCTGCTCCTATTCAAAGCTTTAATTTTGGCGTAACTGGAGGTGGTGAAAATTCTTCTTATTCTATTGGTGGGAACTATTTCTCTCAGGATGGTATTGTTGGAGGAGATAAATCAAGTTTTGATCGTTACAATGCAAGGGTAAATCTTGTGAATTCTCTTACCGATAAATTGACTTTGAGTAGTGTTTTACTATTTACTCACGAAGAAAGAAAGGCCCTTCCAGAAAATGGGATAGGTTCTGTACTTTACAATACTATTAACGCTTTTCCTACAAGGCCTGTAATTACTGCCGATGGTAACTATGAGTATTTATTGGAAGTAAGTGATATTATAAACCCTGTTGCACAAATTGCCAATACTCATAACAACTCTGCTGTAAACAAATTGGTTGGTAAACAAGAATTTGAGTACAAAATTAATAAGAATTTAGCATTCACCAATAGGTTAAGTTACAATTATGCATCAGTAGATAATAAGTCGTTTTCACCATTAGCTTGGTATGGTGCTGGTAAATATGCCAACTCAGCTGTTAATGCAAATCTTGATCCTGTTCAGGTAGAAATTGCTGAAGATGTTTTTATAGAGAGAGGAGCCAGTGTTTATGAACAACGAGCTACTTATTTAGACTTAAATTTTGAAAGTTTTTTAAACTATTCAAAGACAATTAAAGACCACAATATTAAAGCTACATTGGGAACTTCAGTTTTTAGTAGATCAGGAGATGTTCTAAATGGTACTGCCTTTAATATTCCTAATAACTCTATTGATTTTGCAGATATTTCTGCTAATATGGCACAGAATGGTTATTTAAATAATACAGGATCTTATGAGTTTCAGGAAAGATTATTGTCCAATTTTTTAAGAGCAGAATATGGTTTTAAATACAAATATATTTTATCTGCAATTTTAAGAAGAGATGGTTCTAGCAAGTTTGGTCCAAATAGTCGGTTTGGTTACTTCCCTTCAGTTTCGGGTGCTTGGATTGTTTCTGATGAAGATTTCTTTAATGTAAGTGCTATTAGTTTTTTCAAAATTAGAACTAGTTATGGTATTTCTGGAAATGATCAAATATCCAACTTTGCATATAGAGCTTTGCTTAATGGTGAGGGAGTTTATGTATTTAACGATATAATTACACCTGGTGTAGCAATAGGAACCGCAGCGAACCCTGATTTAAAATGGGAAACTACTACACAGCTAAATTTCGGTGTTGATCTTCAATTATTTAATTTATTTGATGTTAGTGCAAATTATTTTATTAAAAATACCAATGATTTATTATTTAGTCCTGATGTTTCTGCTGTAATCGGTTCTTATGGACCAGGCGGTTACCCACCAATTATCAACGCTGGTGACGTTAGTAACAAAGGATTTGAGTTCGAATTTGCTTTTGCTACAGATTCTAAGAAAAACCTTGGAATGAATATCAATTTTAATTTCACTTATATAGAAAACGAAGTAAAGTCAGTCCCATCAGGAGTTGATTTTCTTCCAGGTGCAAGTTTTGGAGTTGGAGGGAATACTGCAACAAGATTTGAAGCTGGCTTTCCAATAGGGTATTTCATAGGATATCAAACAGATGGTATTTTCCAATCACAAGATGAAATTGACAATTCAGATGTTTCTCAAGCAGGTGCTCAGGTAGGAGACTTAAGATTTGTAGACATAGATGGTGATGGAGAGATAAACTTTAGCAATAATTCCGATAAAACAAATTTAGGTTCTCCAATTCCAAAATTTATGTTTGGTTCGGTTTTAGGATTTAATTTGTTTGGTCTAGATATTTCTGCAAACTTATATGCATCTCTTGGTCACAAGATTGTAAGAAACTACGAAAGACAACAACCCTATGCAAATCAATTGGATTATGTACTAGATAGATGGACTGTTGATAATCCTTCTAACGATGTTCCAGTAGTTACAACTTCAATCACTAGAAACGGTGTTTTTTCTGATTTTTACGTTGAAAATGGCTCTTATTTAAGATTAAGAAACATACAGGTTGGTTATTTATTGCCAAAAAAATTATGTGAAAAATTTGGAACTGACTACGTTAGATTTTATGTAGCAGCTAATAATTTATTTACAATTACTAGCTATATGGGTTATGATCCGGATATTGGAGCAACTCAAGGGACTCTCTCTGGTGGAATGGATTATGGGTTTTATCCTCAAGCAAAGACAATTATGGGTGGTGTTAATATCAAATTTTAAAATCATGAAAAAGATACATAGACTATTTACAGCAATTATTATTTCTACATCACTACTAGTTGGGTGTAGTAAATTCTTAGATCTTAATCCTCCTTACACACAAGATGCTGAGAATTTCTTTCAAAATGAACAGGATTATTTGAGAGCTCTTACTGGCGCTTACGATTTACTTCAGGGCATGTTTGTTTCTTATTGGATTGGTGATATTGCATCTGATAATTGCATTGCTGGTGGCGAAAGTGTTACCGATACTGAAGGTTTGCATCAGATTGAAAACATGACCCATGGTGCTTTTAATAATGAACTAAGAAGTATTATGAGATTTAATTATTGTGGCATTGCTCGTTGTAATTTCATTTTAGAGCCCAAAGATGTAGAGGTTGATTTCCCCTCAAAATCTACTATTTTAGCCGAGGCGAAATTTTTACGTGCTTTTTATTACTTTGAATTAGTTAAATTTTTCGGAGATATTCCATTGGTGATTGATCAAAGATTAGGTGTTCAGCAAATACAAGAGTTAGAAAGAACACCAGCAAATGAAGTGTATGCTCAAATTGAAAGTGATTTAAACGATGCTATTTCCATCCTTTCTTTTAAATCTGAGTCCACCCATTCTGGAATTAAGGGAAGAGTTGATAAAGGCGCTGCATTGGGCTTGTTAGGCAAGATTTACATATACCAGGAAAAATGGTTATCTGCCAGTCAAACACTTAAAACTTTAATAAATAGCGGATATTATTCTCTAGCAACTGATTACAGTACCTTATTTTTAAAGGAAAATGAAAACAATAGTGAAACAGTTTTTGATGTTGAATATTCTGACCAAGAAGGAGGTAGTTATGGCTGTTTAATTTGCTTAGAGGGAAACCTGACAGTTGGCTACCAAGGTATTAGACAATATGATGGCCCAACTTATGGTGACGGTAATAGTTATAATTTACCAACTCAAGATTTATTCAATTTTTTTGAAAATTATGACCCTAGAAGAGCGGCAACTTGTTTAAATATTGACGATTTTATTGCCAATAATTCTGTTGGAACTACTTATGGTGTTGGAGCAGGCGGTCATACTGGGTTTTACAACCATAAGTATATGAAGTCTAGAGAAGAAATGTTAAATGGTATTCCAGATAATGATTTAACTTCGGGAGTAAATTATAGAGTAATTAGATATGCTGACGTGCTTTTAATGGCTGCAGAAGCTTTAAATCAAGTAGGAGATGATGTAGATGCTTTAGTTTATTTAAACGAAGTAAGAGCTAGAGTGGGATTATTTCAGAAAACATCGTCAGGTAACTTTCTTTATGAAGATATACTAAAAGAAAGAAGATCTGAGCTTTCTTGTGAAGGACATAGGTTTTTTGATTTGGTAAGAACTAGAAAAGCTGCTGACGAAATTGATGGTTTTGTAGTTGGTAAAAATGAATTATTTCCAATTCCTCAAGATGAAATTGATTTAGCTGGTGGTAATTGGGCTCAAAACCCTGGATACTAAAAATATAAACAATGAAACATAAAATTTATCTTAAAATATTATTATTTGCTCTCCCTTTTCTGCTTTTTGTAAATTGTGGAAAAGATGGATGTACAGATCCTTTAGCTCATAATTTTGATCCATCTGCAACAAAAGACGATGGGAAATGTTTTTATGGTTTGAAGGAATCCTCTGCCTCATTTACTTTTGAACCTACCAGCAATCCAAATGTTGTTGTTTTTACCGCCGATAATCCCGATGTTGAGTGTTCATGGGATTTTGGAAATGGAACTACTGGAAGCGGAATTGTAGATACTGCTGAATATCCCTTTGCAGGTGATTTTAATGTAACACTATCTATATTTAATTCTCAAGGAGATGCATCTAGTACAACTCCTATATCTATAGATTCTAATGATATTAGTTTATTTGATAATCCTTTACACTTATTGCTTACCGGAGGTATTAATGGTCCCGGTTACAGAACTTGGCATATCGATTCTGCTTGTGATTATCATTTTGGTGTTGGCCCTCCAGGTGGGAATTCACCTGACTATTGGCATGCTTCAGCAAATGAAAAGCCTGGTGTTGGACTTTATGATGACAGATTTACTTTTCATTTAGTGGGTTTTAAGTATGATTTATTAACTAATGGTGATATTTATGTTCACAATACCATTGGGAGTACTTTCCCTGGTGCATTTGAGAATTTATATGATTGGACAGCACCTTTTGAAAATATGCTTGATGAAAACTGGGATTTAACGACTGATTCTATTTTAACTTTATCTAATGCAGCAACTTTGGGTTTTTATACTGGAGTTAGTGATTTTGAAATTACCCAATTAAACGATACATCAATGATTGTTAAATACGGTCACCACGATGGAACATTATCTTGGTTCGCAAGATATGTTCCTGAAGGATTTGTAACTACATGTCCATAATTAATTGAAAATGAAAAGAAATTTATATTTATTAATTCTTTTATTCTCAAGCTTTACTTTTATAAAGTGTGAAAAAGGCTGTACGGATCCTTTGGCTGAAAATTATAATCCAGAAGCTAAAAAAGACAATGGGTCTTGCTATTATATTAATCTCCCTTCAAATCTTAATTATTCTATCACCAATGCGGCAAATAGTGGATTGGTTGAAGTAATAGCAACTGCTGCTAATGAAAATTTTTTCACTTTTGTCTTTTTAGACGGTACAGATTCCACAATTATCAATTCTGTTGATGGCCAAGCTAGTTACTCTTATTTTACGTCAGGTACTTATACAATTAAAATAAGAGCAAATTTATATGAATACCAGTACATAGAAGTTATTGATAGTGTATCTGTGTCTTTTAATTCCGGAGGAGTAAATAATACTGGATATACAACTCCTTTAAATTACCCAAATTATAATTTAACCTGGCAAGATGAGTTCAATGGTAGTAGTTTATCTTCAGATTGGATTCACGAAATTGGAAATGGTTCTTGGGGCTGGGGAAATAATGAATTACAGTATTACAGACAACAAAACACAACAGTAGAAAATGGCTATTTGACTATTAGAGCCAAACAAGAAAATTATGGAGGTTTTAACTATACCTCTTCCCGAATAATAACGAAAGGAAATATCTTTCGTAAATATGGCAGGATTGATATTAGAGCTAAAATCCCTTATGGGCAGGGTTTGTGGCCTGCTTTGTGGATGTTAGGAGAAAACATTTCCAGTGTGAGTTGGCCAAGTTGTGGAGAGATTGACATCATGGAGATGATTGGTGGTAACGGCTACAACGACCGAACTGTTCATGGGACCATTCATTGGGAATCCAATGGCCATGCATCTTATGGAGGACATAATTCCTTAAGCTCTGGAAGGTTTGCAGATGAATTTCATGTATTCTCAATTATTTGGAATCAAAGTTCAATTACTTGGCTTAGAGATGATGTTCAGTACCAATCTGTGGATATTAATAATCTTATTGCTTTTCACAATGATTTCTTCTTTATTTTCAATGTAGCTGTTGGTGGTAATTGGCCAGGTAGTCCAGATGCATCAACTGTATTCCCACAAACAATGATTGTAGATTACGTAAGAGTTTTTCAATAAAATATATATGAAACAAAATAAATTAATTATTGCTTTAATAGCTGTCACAATTATTTTCACAGCCTGTAACGAAAAAAATGTATCTAATAGTGTTAATAATGACTCTTTAGCTGCAAAAGTTGACTCAGTACTGTCTTTAATGACTTTAAAAGAGAAAATTGGTCAGATGACTCAAATAAATTTAACTGTAATTGCAAAAGGCCCAAACAAATGGGCTTCAAATGACACTATGGAAATTGACTTTAAAAAGGCAAAAAGAGCAATTGTTGAATACCATGTTGGATCTGTTTTAAATACTGTAAACAACCTTGCTCAGACCCCAAGAACCTGGTTTGAAAATATATCTGATATTCAACGAATAGCTATGGATAGCACGAAAATAAAAATCCCAGTTATATATGGAATTGATGCAATTCATGGAGCTACTTATACCGATGGAGCTACTATGTTTCCACAGCAAATATCTACTGCTGCAACTTGGAATACTAAACATGCATTTAATATGGCCAAAGTATGTGCTTACGAAACTAGAGCATGTGGTATTCCTTGGAATTTTTCTCCAGTTTTAGATTTGGGAATAGATCCAAGATTTCCTAGACAATTTGAAACCTTTGGTGAAGATCCTTTATTAGTTACTGAGTTTGGAAAGGCAATGATTGCTGGTTATCAGGGCAAATATAGCAATATTGGTAACGAAAATGTTGCTGCTTGTATGAAGCATTTTACAGGCTATCAAGCAACAATTAGCGGAAAAGATAGAACACCTGCTTACATTCCTGATAATGTTTTGTATGAATACCATATAAAGTCTTTTAAGGCTGCAATAGATGCAGGTGCAAAAACAGTGATGATAAATTCAGGAATTATAAACGGAGAGTCAGTTCATGCAAGTTATAAAATACTTACTGAAATCTTAAGAAATAAATTAGGATTCGAAGGTGTGATTTTAACTGATTGGGAGGATATAAATAAGTTGTGCGATAGAGATAAAATAGCTGTAAACAGAAAAGAAGCTATTGAAATTGCAATCAATGCAGGTATTGATATGTCTATGGTTCCTTATGAGTACGAAGAGTTTACAGACTTTCTATTTGAATTGGTACAAGAAGGCAAAGTAAAGATCTCTAGAATAGACGATGCTACTAGAAAGATTCTAAAATTAAAATTCGAATTAGGCTTATTTGAAACACCAGTTACTAATTACCAAGATTATCCAAATTTTGGTAGTAAACAAGCCAATAAATTGGCATATGAATCAGCATCCGAGTCCATAACGTTATTAAAAAATACTAATTCTATTCTTCCATTAAAAAAAGGATCGAAGATATTGGTTACAGGTCCTAATTCAAATACAATGAATTCCTTGAATGGGGCATGGACATATAATTGGCAGGGTAAATATACAGATATGTATGTAGATGGTATTCCTGCGAATTTGATGGCTACTTATGGAAAAGATGGAAAAAGCAAGGTTATCTTAGATAATCTTAATCCTAAAGCTTACAATACAATATATGAAGCATTTTCTAAATCTTATGGACCAGAAAATGTTAATTTTTTGCCTGGAGTATCCTATAAAAAAGACGGAGCTTTTTATGACATGAAAGAAGAGGATATTCAAAAAGTAGTCGATGCATCTAAATACCACGATTATATTCTACTTTGTTTAGGGGAAAATTGTTATACAGAAAAACCTGGAGATTTGAATGACTTAAATCTTCATAAGTTACAGCTTAAGCTTGCCAATAAACTTTCTAAATGTGGAAAGCCTATTATTTTGGTTCTTAATATGGGGAGACCAAGATTGATTTCTGAAATAGAACCATTTATGTCAGCAGTTGTAAATATTTATTTACCTGGAAATTTAGGGGCAGATGCTTTAGTAGATGTCATTTCTGGAGAGGTAAATCCATCTGGGAAATTGCCATATACTTATCCAGCTTTTCCTAATTCTCTTTCAACTTATTATTACAAGCCATCAGAAGTTCAAAATAACTCTCAAGGTGCTTATAATTATGTTGGAGAGTTAAATAATTTATATGAGTTTGGTTATGGACTAAGTTATACTTCTTATGAGTACAAGGACATAAGACTTGAGAGGGACTCTTTAAAAGCTAAAGATTCATTAAACCTCTCATTAACTGTTTACAATTCTGGGGATATGGATGGTCAAGAAGTTGTTCAAGTTTATGTTTCTGATTTATATGCTTCAATTACTCCAGATAATAAAAGGTTAAGAGCTTTTGATAAAATTTATATCAAATCTGGAGAAAGTAAAAAAGTTTCATTTAGTATACCAGTTAATGATTTTTCTTTTGTGAATAATGAAAATAAATCTGTTCTTGAAAGTGGAGACTTTACCGTTCATGTTGGAGGGAATTCAAAAGACCTTTCTTCGCTGAACTTTTTTGTAAGGTAAATTAATGAAGTATTTATTTATTTTAATAACATATTTTTTTGCTGTTTCATGCCTTAATGAGAAACCAGAAGAGTTTTCTAATAATTTGGTTTGGGAGGATAACTTTAAAGGATCTAGTTTAGATACTAATTTTTGGAATATATATAAAGGAAATGGTTGTCCAGAGTTATGTGGTTTTGGAAATCATGAACTACAGTACTACAGTGGGAACTCTTCAAGCCTAAAAGTGGAAAATGGTAAATTAATAATAACTGCCTTCTATGATTCACTTTCTAAAACTTTTCAATCTGCTAAGATCACAACTAATAAAAAAATAGATTTTAATACTGGATATTTAGAAATCAATGCCAAATTGCCTAATGCTGTTGGAACATGGCCAGCAATTTGGCTTTTACCATCCTTAGATAGAAATCTAAACTGGCCTTTAGATGGTGAAATTGATATTATGGAAAATGTAGGTTATGATTCTTGTAAAATATTAGGAACTATTCATACTAAATCTTATAACCATACTATTGGTACGCAAAAGTCCGATAGCATCTATATAAATACAGCGCATCAAGAATTTCATACTTATTCTATAAATTGGACGGACTCTATTTTAGAGTGGTATGTAGATGCTAAATTATACAACAGTATTAAAAGATTTCCCAATGATAGAATAGAGCAGTGGCCATTTGACAAATCTTTTCATTTAATTCTCAACCAAGCAGTTGGCGGTGATTGGGGAGGAAGGTTTGGTGTGGATACTGTATCTTTTCCTCAAGATTTTATAATTGAATCTGTAAGATTGTTTAGGGAAATGCCAAAAAAAAGCTCTTAAAAATAAGAGCTTAATGATTAATTTTTTAGTTTCTATTCAAGTCCCAAACGAGACCGTAATTGTAATTAATAGATGCACCCGTGGTAGGGTCTACAGCAGATTCTGATTGAGAAGTGAAAAGTTTTAAAAATGATCCACTAACAGAATCAATATTAAATACTAACGAGGTGTCTTGAAAATACATCTCTATCATGTCATTTGTTCTTGTCCAAGTGCCATCTTCTGAAGGTTCATCATTGTAATGAATTATTAAATTACCATCAGATAAAACGTCTATTCCACTTGGATCTAGTGAATCTGGATGAACAGTCTGAGTGTAGGTAGTATCAATCAAAGGAAATCCAAGAAGCGTCATAGTTAGATTTACATTAATTTCTTGAAACACAGATGTCCAAGATCCAATTTGATTGTATATGCATTCACCACTAACTGTTGCTAAAGAGTCATAATTCGCAGCATTAGGATCGGTACACCCTTGAAATGTGCAAGAACCATCATCTGTTGTAGCTTCAGAGTTGTAATTATATGCAAGAGGGTCTGAACACCCTTCTTTTGCACACGAGTTGAAAATTAGTACAATACTTATTGCAAATGTTATTTTTAATATATGATACATTTTTTAATTTTTATTATTGTGTACGATATTTTTTAAAAAAGGTTGGTCAATTTGTTTAGATATGCTTAAAATTTATTTTAATATTGAGAAATAACTTTTGAAAATGAATTGTAAAACTGAAATAAAATACAGCAAAAAAGATAAATTATCTAAAGAGAAATTAAACTTAATTTTTGAATTAAATCAGAATAATATACCTGCTTTAGGTTCTTTAAATAGTTTAAAACATGTTCAAGATATTTATAACAACTCCCTTTTTTTAATTGAAGTTATTGTTGAAGATGATTTCGCTGGTTTCGCATTTGTAATGGATAATAAAAGTGAGTACCAATCTCTTAACTATAGGTATTTTAAAAATAAATTTAAAAACTTTTTATATATCGACAGGGTTGCTTTTATAGACAAGTTTCAAAGAAGAGGGTATGGAACAATTACCTATGATGAAATTCATAAACTATCTAAAAAGTTAAATTCTTTATTATGTT
>Ga0114997_10003167_pt1 | contig 12999 bp, 12 predicted proteins | sample ArcticOcean_MG_C_2_FD_87045 | JGI IMG/M metagenome (GOLD analysis project Ga0114997, IMG submission 87045) | Marine microbial communities from western Arctic Ocean - ArcticOcean_MG_CB4_136 | ecosystem: Environmental > Aquatic > Marine > Oceanic | place: Arctic Ocean: Canada Basin | collected... | reverse complement strand
CCTTTTTCAACCCGGGAACCACCTTTTTCAACCCGGGAACCACCTTTTTCAACCCGGGAACCACCTTTTTCAACCCGGGAACCACCTTTTTCAACCCGGGAACCAGCTTTTTCAACCCGGGAACCACCTTTTTCAACCCGGGAATCCCCTTTTTCAACCCGGGAATCCCCTTTTTCAACCCGGGAACATCCTTTTTCAACCCGGGAACCACCTTTTTCAACACAGGAACCACCTTTTTCAACCCGGGAACGCCCTTTTTCAACCCGGGAACATACTTTTTCAAACCGGGAACCCTTTCCTTTTTCATTTCGGGAATCAATTTTTTCAACCCACCCATTCAACCCCCCCGCCTCCCAAAGCAGACATGACCTTGGATCCTTCATTTGCCTCTTCTCCTTTCTCCTCTCCTTCCTCAGCCTCTTCCTTTTCTTTCACCTCTTACAGATTTCACCCAAGAAGAAAAAAACAGAATATGTTTTTATCTTCTTGAGGGACCCCTAAAGGAGAGAAAATGACCTCAGTCACAGCTTCCCATTCGATTGTCGGGCCAGCAACCTGTGTGTTGCCGACCTTCACAATCATCATTGACCCCACCACTGCCCCAACTTCTCCAATCTCCTCGCCGCGCTTCACTTGGTCGCCCACTTGAAAAACCATTGCTGGCTCGCGTGGCTGGGTGGAGCGGGAGGGCTGGGCGGAGTAAGCAAAAAATGATTCAAGACCCTTAAGTTTCCTAATGGCTGCAAAGAGCCAGAAGGAAACATTTGCAAGCAAGCACACGCGCCGCGCCACATGTGGTGCATTATGCGAGTGTTGCAAAGAACCAGAAAGAATGGGTTTCGACGTGTATTCCTTGGTTTAAAAACCTGGCTTGCTCAACCTGCACTGATTGAACATGACAGAATTGACGTTTTTAATTAATAAAGATTTGTTTTTAATGATTTGAATGTTTCGGGAGGGATTGTATCACTTTGCTGATCAGCGCGCTAGCACTTGCGTTCATTCGGGAACATTAATAAAATCAAAAACCTTTGTGCATGTGCATAGCCACGCGCATGGGTAAGGCGTGCGCGGCGCAACGTTCACATTATTATCTGCCGACTATTGCTTCACCTCTGTACAAATCTGTATGAGCCTTGGATTACAATCCGCTTGCGCGGCACAGCCCCTGATCACTTTGAAATGATTTCAATTTCTTCAACGCGGCACTTCATGTAAAGATTGATAGTAGCCTCGCCAAGGCTGGAGCCGAGCCACCCGCAATTACGAACTTTACTTTGTGCAACAATGGGCAGAGCGCTCCAGCCCCTCGCGCCACCAATCTTCCGCTTCCCAATTGGAGCAATTTTCCAAAGGACTCGCGTGCTCAATCCGTGTAACTGCATACCAGTGCAAGGAATACCAGCCAAGATTTTCCCGTCTTGTTGGAAGTGGTTACAAAGCTTGTGCCATTCCTTCTCTGGAGGCGATGGCAAATTGTTGATGTTATTTGGAAAGTGATCTTTGCTGACAACATCTGGAAACCAGTATGGCATCTCCAGGCTTTGGAATGTCCACTTCGATGGCGCTTGCGCCTGCGCATCATGCTCAACTTCTACAACAACTTCTTCTGCTTCTTCATATTCTTCTTCCATATATTCTTCTAAGAGCTCCTCTAAGGCCGCTGGCTGTCGCCTGACCGGGAAGTGTGGCTTGGGAATGGGTTTGCAATCATACACATATATAGGACCACTGCGTGTCACTTTGAGTTCTGTGCAATGAATGCCAGCTTTGTGCATCAAGTAAGCTCCCTTTGCTTGAGAGCTGAGGCTCCACCCTACCAGGTGCCGTAAGACTTGGACTTCAAGCCGCTTCCAAACCAAAGCCTTCGCCATACCACCGCCTTCTGCCCTGGTACTCATTACTCTGAAGAGGCCAGCTTCTGTTGCAGTTTGAAGCCTTCTGCAATACTGCTCAAAGTAATCCTCCACATGCACCAGCTTGAAGCTGCATGCTTCCAAAAGCGTTTTGGCATACGGTAACAGAAAATCAAACTGCCTCTGCCAATTGCGAAACAGCTGCAGCACCTCCACCTCCAATCTGAAGCCTCTCACATCTTTACCAGAGTTTTTCAATTCCTCTGGCCAACGTTGAAAATCAGATGCCATCCTCGCAATGGTTTGCTCATCAATGCAAGTCTCGATGTACTTAGCGCTTGGCTCTTTGATGCTTTGCAGTGAATGTTTTAAGTTGCCCTGGTAGATGTCAAAAGCAGAGACCATGCTTTCGCAACGTTCCCTCGCACCTTTCACTTTAACGTGCACACCGCCAAAGCCCAAGCCCAACGTGCCCAACATAGGGTAATAGCAATAGTTGGCAGGTTGGCTTTCAAACGATGTCCTGAATGTGTGGCATTTCGCCAAGACAATGAAATCTGATTCTGTGTACATGTCCACAGCATAATGCACCAGCGACTTGCTCCTGCTTTCTCGTGATGCAGCTGCAGCACCTTTTATTTTCATTTCTGCCCACATAAGCATTAATTTGTCGTGAAATGTTTCCGCTTTCATCTTCATGCCAAACTTGCACACCCATAAACTGAAATCCCAACCTTGCGCTTTTACATTGCACAACGCTTCCTGGAGATGCCCAACATCAAGGGCAACTCCTTGGGACCTCGTCAATGTCTTCCACTTGTGCTCAGCATCTTCTTCATGTGGCTTCAACTTCGTCTTCTTGTTCCCGCAGTTGCTCACTTCATTACAAATTGCTTTAGCTAGATTGTACAATGCAAGTTGGTACTCCGAGTTCTCAGTGGGGTCAAGCTTGCCAAATTCATTTAATGTGGCGATCAAGAACCAAGGCTTGTCTGTGAGCCAAAGGCCTTCTACAAAATTCTTGGGGGTCGTTTCGCGGTTAAGCTTCCCCATCAATGGCCAAGTGGAATTGAATACCCACATGGAATATGGCATCACCAGAACACAGCACGTGTCTGCATCCCACTCTGCTTTCTCAAGATCAATGTCAAGTTCTCGAAACTGAAAGACAGCAGTTTTGTAATCCACAAGCTTGCTCCGGTAGGCAACGCCTGACTCGTCCATTGCCCAAGTTGCATCGGGCGAACCGCGTGACGCAAAGCCTCGCGTTGCGATTCCAGGTTGTTCATGCGTGTTCCATCTGGATGTTTGTTGCCTTACTGGGTCCATCCTTGGATCGACTGGGTAGCGCGGCAATGGCGTCGGCAGCGTAGCTGGTGGCGTTGCTGTATCCACTGGCAAAACTGGCGCTGCTCTCGTCTTCTGCCGCACATTTCTCATATTTCTCAAAGCTGATTCTGCGCAGGAATCCTTTGCAACAATTTATCCGAATGCTTCACATACAAAGCAATGGTTTGGGTCCAAATGGATGAAGAAGTATTTCACATATGCAAATGGATTTTGAAGGAGCTGTAATATTAAACATCGTAAAGCACGACGCGGACGCACATACATACACACGACACAATACAGGGAAGGCTGAGCTTTTACCCGAATTTACAAGTCAAACATGTGTAAAGCAACATGAAGTATTAATTCACTTCAAAACGAAATCCTTGTTTCTGGTTGATGAATAAGATTCACGGCTTCACCTCGATTCCAAAATAGCGCAGGATATTGCATGATGCTGGACGCCTCCTAATAAAAAGCTTTTCTTCTCTACCAAAAAGAAATAAGAATTTTCTTTTCACCTTTTTTGAAATATAAACGACTTCCGTTCGATTCCAGCACAATGTAGGACACGGCAAGAGGTTGGACGCTTCCTAATACAGAGCTCCTCATTTCATTTAAAAAAGAAACACCTTTTTCATTTCAATAAATTGGTGGAAGATAAACGACTTCCCTTCGATCCCAGGGCCGAGCAAAATAAAATTTCCAGCATCACTAAAACTCTATGGGATCATTCTGGTATCGCTTTGGGATTGCTTCGGGATATCTTTGGGGTCGCTGTGGGAGGGATGATTTCGTAATTGATTTTGTTTTTTTCCAATAAACTTTGCTTAATCTCGCTAAACCCAGCTTAATCTCAACTCAAAACCTGATTGATTTTGATTGATTTTGATTGATTATTGATTGATTCCGGTTGGCTGCGTTTGATTGATTTTGATTGTTTTTTGATTGTTTTTTGATTGTTTTATGATTGTTTTTTGCCCCGGGGGAGTTCTCCAGAACTCGCCCGTTAATCTGGGTGCTTAATCTCAAAAAACACATGCTTAATCTGAGATTAAGGAATGCTTAATCTGACACTGATAAACATAACAAATCGATGTCTCTGTAAAGAATAATTTTTCCAATCATGTTGCCCGACATGTTTTTTTCTATTCGCGCGTACTACTAATAGCTGCTGGCTGGTTGTGCTGACTGGAGAAGCTGGTGGGCTGGCTGGCTGACAGGCTGCCTGGTGGGTTGGCTGCTTTACTGCCAAGGCACAATCGAGAGACAACAATTGGACATGCTTAACAAGTACGAAAACTTGATTGAGTTCTCATAGGATTTTATACAGCCCCACCAGCACATTATTTTTTCTATTAGGATCCAGGATGGGATCCCAAGGGACAGCCAAAGCGACTAAAATTTAAACTGTCTGACGGGTAGCCTGCCCTGGAACCACGCCATTCATGAAAAATGCGGCCCGCGCCCACAGCCGCGCGGTGCATTGTTTTGCTTGCGCTCGACATCGCCGCCCGAAAAGTGAGACCTTCTGTTCTTCCGTTGTCAGCATCAACTTTTCGCTTCGCGCATGTTACGCGTGGCTTCACATTAATATATATATATATATATATAAATATAATTCGAATTCACCCGCAGCCTCCGATATACTTGTACCTTATCATATGTCGTTTTTAAATTTCGGGGCGATGCTGTTTTTGTTGTCTCTGCTTTCAAGATACCCCTGCCACATGCATCGCCATTGAATATGCTTCCCCTTAAAGCATCCATATTCAAAGGCATGCGGTCTACATTCTCGAAATGGAATTACAACTTCAGCAATTGCGACGCTTACTCACAACGACGAAGCATACATGCACATAGATTTCGTGATGTGGATATCCATTGTATGTTATTACATTTGATAAAACTTAACAATACGCATGCACATCTCTCGCCAAAGGTTCACTACGCAATGGGCTTCTTCAATCAACGTCGTTGGATGCATGAGCTTTCTTAGGATATTTACCATGGATGTAAGACTTGACTACATCCTTGCAGTGGGACTTAGTGATGTGGCCGGCTTGAATCGCTTTAACTCGAGCATCATGATACCATTCATCGCGAAGTGGCCTTTCAAATTCTTCCTTGCCGTTCTCAGCTTGCCACTTTTGTACAAGCTTTCTCATAAAGGCGTGGGCGGCATCGGAAACGGTGAGTCGCTTCGGGTCGGTGTCGAGCTTCTTCTCTGTATATTCATCATGGACCTTTCCCTTTGTCTTATTCTTATTATGATTCTTTTTCTTTTCGTCCGGGAACTTCTCTTCGTCTTCTTCAAGAGCCAACTTGTTTTCACCCGCCGCTCCAACATCCTTGCTTCCCTTTGCAACCTCAGAAATGTTCTGGTCACACAAGGCGTGAATTGCCGACGCATCCCCGTCGACAGACGCGCAAAGTGGAGCGAGCTGATGGCGAGAGTTCCTGACGCCAAAGATATCGCCAGATTCCCACCACTCCAATTCGAGGTCCTCATCATCTTCATCATCGTCTTCATCTTCAATATTCTTTTCTGCAGCTGAGATTATTTCTTCCAATGCAGAGGCCAAGTCGATCTGCGCCGATTCATCAACCAACTCAACATTGCCGCTTGCATAATTTTCGACTTCTTTATCAGACGGCCAGGCAACAGTGGCGCCCAAGACTTCATCGACGAGATGCCTGGCCAAGCGAACATCATCTTCTGGATCCCTCATGCAATATGTCTTCGTTTGCTGGGCCTTGCTGTGTGCATCTACGATCATCATTACATCTTTAAGCTTCTCTTGAGACTCCGTCATTTTCATCAAAGTCTTATGGAAGAACTTCCGCATGATGTTTACCCGAAGCTTGGTCTTGTCTGCTGGCCAATTCCTCGCGCAAAATGATGACAAAGCTTTGCGTATGGAAACAATCGGCGTTCTTTTATCGACCGGAACCAGAAATGTATCGCAATCATTTGGCCTTGGAAGATCCATATAGCATCGGAAACATGCGTGGAGACCAGGCGAAACGTACTTTGCCAAATCCCCATATGTCATAGAGGTCTTGTGTTCCGAGCAAACAATGAAGTCATTGCCTTTGTCCATCATGTCTTTGACGTGGTCATAAAGTGCTATTTCCCATTCCATACTCCTGCCACCAAATGTGTCCAGGTATATGCCAGCAGCAATTATAGAATTTGCTTCCATTTGGGCTCCCGCCGTCAGCGAGGGCTTGTCCGCAAATTCATTTGATAGGATCCTCATTCTGATGTAGCCATCCTTCAAACACTTTTGCATATCTTTCACGGCAGGGAGGTTCTTAATGGCGTCGTTGTCGCGGTGAAACTTCAACCTGCTCCTCCTTTCCCTCTCTTCCGCACATCTTTTCCTCACACCACGTTTCAAGTCCATTTTGATTTCGTTCAAGACATTGATATATTGTCGCCATGGACCAGGTTCACAAGCCATTTCCTTCTTTGTGATCTGGCGGATGTGGAAGTCGCAATACATACACAAGTCATCTATTGTTTTCAACGTCCATGAATATCTTGGGGAGAAGAGGGCCATTTGCAAGAACTTGGTGATCTCATTCGCGACGTACAGGGCAACCATGGTCCGAGCCTCGACGACTTCCGCTCGCATTTGTGCGGCCTCCTTCCCTTCGATCTCCAATGCGCCAAGGACCCTTCCCACGCACGTTAAAATAACTTTTACGTTCTTGGTCTTTTTGTCGCAGGCATTAACCAAGAAGTCTTTGAATGCAGGGAGCTCCACTTTGTCTTTATTGAAAAGTTTTGGCCACTCTGCGTTACCTTTCGCCTTTGGAATTTCATACTTCAAATACTTTGCTTTGATTCGGACAACAGGGAGATCCCGGCACCACTGGCTTGGGTCTTTGCTAATAATTGAATGCATATGCGCCAGCATTTCATCATTGGTCAAGTCATTGGCATTTGTCATCGAAGGTTGCTTCGCCAAGGGGTGATTTGTCGGAACCATTGCCAATGCACTTACCGCTTGTGCTTCACTCCTGAGTGGCAACAGCTCGGGGCCCACGTTAGGCTCGTCATTGGGCTCGCTGGAATCTTTTGTTTCTTCGTGAGACGCAGAGCTGGCAACGGCAACTTCAGCGTTTTGCTTCGACTTCTTCCGCTTGCTTCCACCATCTGCTTCTTTGCCCTGCTTCCTCTTGTCCCTTTGCTGACCCATAAGAACCTTTATATACCCCTTATGTATGGACCTAAATCGCGAGACACCAAACAAAGATTTTCGGAAGCTCTTTGAAAGATTTCTGAAGCCCTCTGGAATGTTTCATTGGTAATCTATTTGAATGCGAAGAAGCCACCCCTGGAATTCGAGAGCATCGTTGCAGAAACAATTTTCAAGGATTATAATGTTTTACAATTGTTTTACGCATTGCGTCCCTTATGTTTTATCACGGCAAGTGGTGGCAAATGATATACTTGACAACGATTTCCCCTGGCACGCCCACCGCAGGGGGCAACCCTGCGCGCACAAGCATCCCTCCCCCCCGCGCCCAACCAAACAATCCGCCAGAACCTCTACAGCGCAGAAGTTGTTTGGGGCATAACCTCCACACCCATTCTGTGAAAGTACGTCCCGCTAATGCTTTTGTGCTTGAGTCCGTGCGTGTTCCTCATGTGGACCAGAAGCTTGCCCCAGCATTTACCTTCGACAGCGCATCCTTCGTAGTAGCAGCGCATGCCCTGAGTTATATCATCGCCTTCCTTGTAAGGCGGCTGGGGCACTGGAGCAACAACTGAATCATCTGGCTGTACTGGCTCTGCTGGCGCTGGCTCCACTCCAATGGGGTTTGCTCCCACAGGCTCCATGCGAGCAGGTTCAGCGTCTTGTGCAGAGGCCATGGTGTGTTGTAGCAAGAAGAACTTAGTTTAGGAGGCGCTGCGAAAGTTCGTCGTTGTTTCTACACGAGCCAGAAATGAAAACTCACACAATATTTATGTCACAAAGGATGCATCCTGCGAGTTATCTCTTTGGGTTTGGTTGCTATCATCAACATAAAACCTTGCCAAGGACATGCTGTTGGTTAGGGTACGCTGCGAATGAAATTTGCAATAACAATAAGCTTCCTCGTGAAACAACCTAGAGGTTATTTTCTGTTCATTAAATCTTAAGAAGATGAACGACTCCCCTTCGATTCCACGGCCGGGCGGGAAGGAAATCGAGCGCCAAACCCAGCCCCCCAGAAGTACATCCTAGCCTCCCAGAAATACTTTCCAGCGCGCCAGAAATACACTCCAGCCCTTTTAGAGAAACATTTATTTTATTAAGCGAAACCTTAAGAATTATGCACCAGCCCCCAAAAGTATTCCAAGAGGGGGACAAGCGTCCCAGGGACCCAGGGAACCAAAGGAACCAGGGAACCAAGGGATCCAACGGACCCAGAAGCGCGAAAGAACCCGCCCTATGTTTTTCCAATCATGCCTTGCTGGGCTTGTTCTTCTGCTGCTGCCATGATGAGGGAGCGTTGCTGGGATACAAAGGAAATGCAATTGCAGCTTTGTGTGAATGATGTTGCGACAAAGATGATTCGCTGGATTACTTTCTGCCAAAATCAATATAGGCATATAAATGTATAGCACATATTTGTATATGTATTAATATCGCGCTCGATACACACGTTTTCCTTTGCAAAGCTTAACCCCAAACTACATGGCGAAATGCACGTGCACCAAATCTGCGCATGATGACGTGACAAGAACACGCACATGTTCTATTGCAAAGAAAACAAATCATTTGTGCAAGTGATTGCAGCTGCTGGCAGGGGGAATAAGCCTTCTCTCAATGCTTGATTGCTGTACGTCAAGCGAACCCCAAGAGAACAATGACCCAAAGGCAATTAAGGCGCATCACATTGGATGACAACCCCATTGTTTATGCTAAACTTAATCATAAAGGAATTCAGGCAGGCAATTGTTTATTCCTGACCCGCGGTCGACATCAACAGCCTCATCAAGATGATTGCATCCGGCTCCAGCTTTCTCGATCATTCATTTCCAATTCAATACAGAAGTCATGTGAAACAATTCACACATCCCAACATTTGGCCAGCATGGCCAGTCCTTCGCAAATCCATCTGGATATACGTTGCCACAGATTGTCAGAATTGGCTTGCGGAGAGATGCATTCCGTGGGTCAGCATACATTCCGTCGGCATACAGCACATGGAGCGACAATCCGAATTCACAACGCTTAGATTCATATTCACTCGCGCCAGAAATTGAATAGTGGAGCTGAAAAGACATAGAATTGTCGGGCTCGGCCCAGAAAGTTGCAGGTCGCAAGTTAAGATCGGTGCAATAACCTTCTTCTTCAGGTTCCATGAGAACATTCTTTGCCAATAAGCACATCCGTCCATCCGATGCTCGCCAGAGGTGACATGTTTTAAAGAATATGTTGCCAAGCTGGGACCCTTCGTCATTGTCGTCAGACCCTGCGTCATTGTCGTCATCACGGCCAAGCTCGCGCACCTGCCAGCCAAGACGCTCCTCCGTGCCGACAGCATCCTTGAAATGCAACGCCAACGACACAAGCTGTCCATCTCGGATTGCTTCAATCATCAAGAATGTATCTGCTAACCACTCTTCGTATTTGGGCTCATCGAATAGATTGTCTCGCTGGCGCTGCTGGCTGATGACGTGCGACCGATAATATTGAAAAAAATTCTGGATTGGGAGCTTTGCAATAAACGGCCAGCGAAGCGCACACGCATTTTCCCAGAATGCATCATTGCGCAGAGCTTGTTTCCACTCCAGGCACACGGCGGCAACGGAGCCAAACTCTTTGACTTCAGTAAAATCATTTAGAAAGGACGCCAGCACTGTTGACAGCGCGCACGCAACAAGTTCCTTGAACACTTTGGGATCACTTCGGAATTGCTTGGCCACCAATGTTGCTGAGATGCCATCAATTGCAGCTTGCTCCTCAGCCTCAGCCACCGAGCCGCCAATGTCGGGCTTGCTTGAATCTGTTGCTTCTTTGTTAGACGCAGAACCGCCAATTGCACCTTCAGCGTTTACCTTCGCCTTCTTCTGCTCTCTTCCGCTCTTTGCTTCTTTGTCCAGCTTCCTCTTCTCCGTTTGCTGATCCATAAAAACCTTCACACCCATTGTGTCAACGTGCGTCGCGAAACACCAAACAATGCTTTTTGGAGGCTCTCTGAAAGCTCCCGGGACTTTTATGGAATGTTTGTTTGGTAAGCTCTCTGGACGCCGGGGTGGTCATGGGAAATTCAAGGGCGTCGTTTAAGAAACAAATGTTAACGATAATAATGTTTTGCAATATTCGAACTCGCGACCCCTTGTTTCGTTAAAGTTTTACAATGGTAATTGTTTCTAGATGGTATACATGACAACGAATTCCCGTGGCATACCACCGCGGAGGCACCCTGCACGCACAACCTCACAGGCCCCATCACACATTCCACCAGAACCTCTACAGCGTAAACGGTATATGTGGTATAACGTTCGTAGCCTTTTCATCGCCTTCGTCATAGCGTGGCTGGGGCACTGGGGCAGCACCTGCGCCCCCTGGCTGTACAACCCCCTCTTGCTGTGGCTGTGGTGTCTCTGTCTCTGCTGGCGCTGGCTCCGCCTCAAAGGAATTTGCATTCACAGGCTCCATACGACCAGGCCCAGCATCTTGTCCGGAGGCCATTGTTTCTTAGGACGAAGAAATTTGTTGAAAAGGTACGCCGGAAGTTCGATGCTGTTTTCACACGAGCCAAAAGAGAAAACAATCAATTGAAATGAATATATAAATAGATATGCACATGTTAGCTGTGACGCATGCGCGAGCGCGCAAATGAAAATACATTGAAGAGTGCGTTAATGGCGGGCATGATTCCGTGGGGTTAAGCAATGCTTCGCTACGCAAACTTACTGATCAACACAAATTTATTCACGAACCAAGCAAGCAAAGGAATGGAACCCGCGCATTGTCCCTTGGGGTTTGGCTGCTGGCATCACCGAAAGACCTAGCAAGAGCTCGCTGCTTACACAACGCCAATTCCTGCCAATGCGAAGAACCACATACCAGCTTGATGCAATCCAGTTTACAGCATTCCCAGCGGATCGGACACCTGAGATGTAATTAAGCTGGACACCACGCACGCCACCGTTCTACCAGACAGGTCGGCCAGGATTATTACCAGGTATCACTGCAGCCGGGGACGCAGTGGTGCGTCTCGCAATGGATACCAACCTGAATGTCGCCATGGACGTGACCATGAACATCGCCAGGAGTACCATCACTCACACCGCCGCGTGGTCGCCATCGCCATGGACACCACCATGTACATTCCCATGGACAACAACATGGTTACCACCATATGCGCCGCCATGGATACACCAGCATGAACACAACCATGCAGACCACCATGGACGCCACCATGGGCGCCGCCATTGACGCCACCAGGGACACCGCCATGAACGCCGCCATGGACATTACCATGGACGCCGCCATGGACACCAGCACAGACGCAGCAATGGACACCACCATTGCTATGGCCTTGGACGCTATCATTGACACAGAATTAAAACTGGTGTGGACGCGGCCATGGCCGCCGTTGTGGAAACGACAATGAATGAATTTCTAATTGACAGCAATGGCACCGCCCCGAAAACATAACTGGACTACCGATTATTGCCACTCCGGTGCGACATTGGAAATCTGATTGCTCCAGAGAACCTTAAGTGTAACAAAGATGGACACCAGGCACACCGCCACCGCATCAACATGTGAAACCACAGGAAAGATCACCAGGAAATGGAAATGCTACTTGCCATGGCAACTGCCATGGTCTCCACCGCTGACGCGCCGGTGGACATCGCAATGGATATCAAACTGGACGTCGCCATAGCAAATCCATGAACATTGCCAGAGATACCATCACTCACTCCGGCGCGTGGCCACCACCATTCATCGGCGCCACCATGGACAATACCGCGGACGCCATTATGGACACCACAATGGAAACATGCACGCCAGCATCGACGCCAGCGCGAATACCACCATTGGAATACCATGGACAATGCCATGAAAGCCACCATGGACACAGCCATGGACACCAGCATAATTACATCCATGGACACGACCATGGCTGTCGCCGTGGACAATGCCATGGACGCTAACATGGACACAGAAATAACAGACAAGTCACTGGAGGGTTACATGAGTTTTAAAATATGGATTTTCCTGGTTCGATTAACTACATCGATTCCGGGTGGGTACGCAAAATTACCCAAAGAAGCCTTGATTAGCGGAACAACTCGCGCAGAAAGCACAAATTCCTGCAAAAGTTGACCCTTATGGAGATGCCACATCAATTGTTCAAATCAATTGTGTGGCATCCCCTTCCGGAACCCGAAGCCAAGCGCCCAATCTCATTGGGTTCAAGACCTCCCGCAGTCGATTCTGCAGCCAGACTTGTGGGTTCCGCGATCAGTGCCTCTACCGTACACCTCTCGGCCTCCTCTCCGTATGAGATTCATCTCAACAGGATCTCGATTCCCCTTAGAATTAAGCTCTTCAGGGGTTCCATCGGTGGACTTGGTGGTCTTCCGACCTTCGTGGGGGGCCGGAGCAGGATTCGATCCCATGCTCGTTCGTCTTATCGCTTGTGACGCGACCTCCCCACCCGACGCGGTATGGCCGGCTTGTGGTTTTTTGGTGCCCGGACGGTGCAAGCAACCACGAAAATCCATAAAAATAGCAAGAAATTTGAACAAATATACGGAATTCGCTATATTATTGCCCCGAGCACCCGGAGAAAT
>Ga0114997_10003162_pt1 | contig 13010 bp, 18 predicted proteins | sample ArcticOcean_MG_C_2_FD_87045 | JGI IMG/M metagenome (GOLD analysis project Ga0114997, IMG submission 87045) | Marine microbial communities from western Arctic Ocean - ArcticOcean_MG_CB4_136 | ecosystem: Environmental > Aquatic > Marine > Oceanic | place: Arctic Ocean: Canada Basin | collected... | reverse complement strand
GTGCAGGGTGATGAACCAATATGCAACCCCTCTGATATAAAAAAACTGTTAATCACTGCTCAAAAATATCCCAAAACTATAATTAACGGATACACAGAAATTAAAGATAAAAAACTTTTTTATTCAGGGCACATTCCTAAAGTTGTTTTTAGAAAAGATGGGAGGCTATTATATCAATCTAGAGCTCCAATACCAACAACCAAGGATATGAAGTTTGTTAAAGCATGGAGACAGGTTTGCATTTACTCTCTCCCTTATAATTCTTTAAATGTTTTTAAATCAGTAAATAAAAAAACTCCTTTAGAAAAATTAGAGGATTGTGAATTGTTAAGATTTTTAGAACTTGGTCATGAGGTTAAAATGATTAAAATGTCAAATAAATCTGTTTCAGTTGATACTAAAGAAAATTTAGCTGAAGTTATAAAGATAATTAAAAAATCTTAAATGTCTAATAGAAATATTTTAGTTCTTGGTTCAAAACCTGATTCTAAATTACCAGATATACAAGTGGAAAAAATTTCTACAGCTAATGTGCTACAGAGAGAGCAAATAATTATAAAAAAAATATGCAGCAGTACCTTTAACGCGTTTGGTTGGTGCGCCTGAGTTTGTTAGAAACGATCTAGTTAGTGAGCCAATTATTAAATCTCAACCAAAAAGACTGATTGTTAGAGGGCATATGGGTTTGCCAGAAGAACTACAAAACAATTGTGATCTGATTTGTTATGATAATAAAACTAGTAGGAGTTTCCAAAAAAAATTTTTTAATAACAGTTCCTTAACAATGCTCATAGCTGAATATTTTTATCATACAAATTATATCAAAAAAGTGACACATTTATAAAAACACTTTAAACACAATAATTTTCAAGGAGTTTCTACAGGATTTTTTTCTATTCTAATGATTCTAGAGGAAAATCCAGATTCAAATATAATTGTTTCTGGTATTGGAATGAAAGGAGGAAAGCAGTTTTATAAGTCTGAACGTAGCAACCTTTTTATATACGACTCAAGGGCTAGAGTAGACATATACCTTATTAATAAATTACCTCAGAAATATAAAGACCGAATATGCACTGTTGACGCAGATTTAGCTGAAATTGACAATATTTGTATGTGGTATTGAAATTTTTTTTAATTTGTAATTAGATTCTAACTATAATAAAAACTAATTAATGTTGAAATCTCCTTTTACAGCCAAACATCCACGTGATTTTAGAATTTTAATTTTTTATCCAAACTTGCATATGAGTGCGCTAATGCCTCAATCAGTTGGAATATTTACAGCATTGCTTAAAAGTGAAGGTTATCCTCTTGATCTTTTTGATTGCACTTATTATCAAGATATTGACTCTTTAACACTTGGAAAAAATACCAATGAAGAGAAAGTTGAAAATAGAAATGTTCATAAATATGATAATAAAGAATGGAATGAAAAAGGTGTAAAACCAAAAAATGGTATCGTTGAAGCTTTTAAAAAAAAAGTATCCACTTTTCAGCCAGATTTAATTTTAGTTTCAGTTCTTGAAAGTACTTATTATTTGGCAATAGATTTGCTTAAATCCATACCTGAAAAGGATAGAAAATTTAAAACTCTTTTTGGAGGAGTATTTGCAACCTACGCATCAGATAAAATTATTAAAAATGATTATGTTGATTATGTTTGCAGAGGTGAAGGAGAAGGTGCAGTGGTAGAAATGGCAAATGCACTTTGCTCAGGAGGTAGAATTGACCAAATTAAAAACCTAACCATAAAAGGTGAAGGAAATATTTATAGAAACGGTATGCGTCCACCTATAGATATTGACACTGTTCCAATACCAGATTGGGATTTGTTTGAGTCTGGAAGTTTGTATAGACCAATGCAAGGGCAAATATGGAGAGCTGTTGGGCTTGAAACACAAAGAGGGTGTCCTTATACTTGTACATTCTGTAATTCTCCGTCAAATAATGTTGAATATAAAGCTGAAACTGGTGGAAAATTTCACAGAAAAAAAAGTATAACGAGATTAAAAAAAGAATTAGATTTTTTAGTTAAAAAATATGATCCTAACCTAATTTATTTTGTTGTGGATACATTTTTAGCTATGTCAAATAGAGAATTTGATGAATTAAAAGAACTTTATTCAGATTATAAAATTCCTTTTTGGATGAATACTAGAGCAGAGACTATCAATGAATATAGGGCTGCTGGATTAGAGGAAATGAATATGCTTAGAATGAATATTGGGATAGAGCATGGAAACTATGACTATAGACGGAATTATCTAAAAAGAAATGTTAAAGACGAAGTTCAAATCAGAGCCTTTGAAATAGCTGCTGAACATAAATATGCATCTTGTGCAAATAGCATTATTGGAATGCCTGATGAAACTAGAGATTTAATATTTGATACAATAAATTTTGTTAGAAAACTTCCTGACAATATTGATGCCACAGGAGCTTTTATTTTTGCACCATATCACGGCACACCCTTAAGAGATCTGGCAATCAAAAAAGGATATATTAAAGACGAAGAAATTTGCTCTCTATCAAATACAAGTGAAAGCATGCTTAGAATGCCCACCATTTCAAAAGATGAGCTTATGGGTTTAGCTAAGGTTTTCAGCTTATATACAAAATTTCCAAAAGAAAGATGGCCTGAAATCAAAATTGCTGAACAATCTGATGATGCAGGAAATTCAATGATGGCTAAACTAGGTAAAGAATTTGATGATACCTATAGAACAACTGTCTCTGGTGCAGATCTGCATGACTAATTAGGTTGATGCTTTTTTATTAAAGATGAATGATGTTGAAATTATCGATAAAATAAAAAAAGTTGGTTTTTACAAAGCTGAAAAATTTTTAGATAAAGATAACCTAATTATTGTTGAAAAAATATTAAATAAAAGAATATTAAAAAAAAATATTTCTAAAGGTGAAGTTGGAACTTTTTTTTATCGAAGTAAAAATAAGGTTTTTTTATTAAATAAACTTTTAAAATTTCAAATATTATATTTTTTTGATTGTTTAAGAATAATCAATTTAACAAAAAAGTTACACTTAAAGCCATTAGCAGATAAAATTTTAGGCAATAAAACCAAGCTATACTCAATAGATTCTTACTTTTCACCTAAATCAGATGAGCCAGTGTTAGATTGGCATTTTGATCAATCTTATAGTGGGAAATCTAATATAAAAAAATTCCATAATCCAGACGATGCTGCTTTAAAATTTTTTGTATACCTTACTCCTGTTGATTTAAATAATGGATGCCTGGGTTACATACCTGGAAGTAATAAAATAGCATATCATTTAAAAAAAGGTATTTTTGAAGGCAATCTTGAATACAAGCCATATTGGAAATTAATAGATTTTAGAAATATTATAAAAAATCCTGTTTATAGTTCTTATATAGAAAAAAAAATTGGTATTGACTTAATTAAAAAGTTTATGGAAGATACCCAATTTGTTGAAATGCCTCCTTATACAACTGAAAAATTTTATAACAAATTAGATAAAGGTGGAGCAATGATTTTTGATGAAAGTGGAGCTCATATAGGCTCAAAACCATCAAAACATGATCGTTTAGTACTAAGGTTTGTTTATAAAATCTCTACCGCATTAGATTAATAATACTGTAAATTTTATTAACTTTTTAGTGCTTTTTTTAAATATTTGTAATCAAGAATACAATCCTTATAACCTCGTTTAATAATATTTAAATAACGTTCTGTTGGAAACATGAAGGATGTTTTTTTTGCCATCGTATAGGTCATCACTTTTTTTCCATAATGGCTAAAATAATACTTTTTATATAGAATTGGATAATCCTCATAAACATCTAATTTTTTTTCATCACTTTTTGAAATTTCAAATAACGCACCTGGTACAATTGATTTTTTTTTAGATTCAATATCAGCTGCTCTATATTTACTTCTAAAAGTTAATCTAAAATTTTTTAATTTCATTTTTTTTATAAAAATACTATCTTTGCATCTTCTTCTCATTTGACTGTGATGAAGATTACTACCGTAAGCAAAATATAACATGCAGCTATCTATCCACCACTTCTATTTCCATTTTTTTAATAAAATTTAAAATTTGATTTCTACACTCATCGATTTTTGATTGTTTTTCTGAACGAATTACGATTGATACACCTAATTTTCCAGCCTGGAAAAAAGGATAACTTCCAATTTCAGTGCCTTTATTTTTTTCTTGAACAGCAGTTAGTGATTTTGCAATTTCACTTTCAACAGTTCGTAAACTAATTGTATGACTTAAGATTGGATCCCCTCCTACTATCTTGTTTTTTAAGCCTCCTAGCATAGATTTTAGAATTGAAGGAACTCCTGGCAAACAAAAAACATTTTCCACATTAAATCCAGGTGCACCACTAGTTGGGTTTAAAATTAAATTTGCATTTTTTGGCATCCAAATCATTTTTTGTCTACCTTCATTAAACTCGCCAGGTTTGTAATAAGCCTCTAAAATTTTAAAGGCTTTTTTGTGAATTTCGTAGCTTAAATTAAATGCTTTTGAAATAGACTGTGCAGTTATATCATCGTGTGTTGGACCTATGCCACCAGTTGTAAATACATAGTCATTTAATTTTCTCAATTCATTAACAGTGCCTACAATTGTTTCTTCTATATCGGGAATTACTCGTACCTCTTGAACTATGACACCAATAGAATTCAACCATAAGGCAATTGTGCTTGTATTTGTGTCTTTTGTTCTTCCTGATAAAATTTCATTACCTATAATTAGTATTGCGGCATTAACTTTTGTGTTTTTTGTCATTTTTAAATATACAATTTCTTGATGGAATTTAACAAATCTTTAATAAAAGGCAAATTAATCAAAAGATATAAAAGATTTTTTGCTGACGTTAAACTAAATAAAGAAACTGTAACAGCACACTGTCCTAATACTGGGTCAATGATGGGATTGTTAAATGAGGGCAATGAGGTCTTTATTTCTAAAAATGATGATCCAAAAAGAAAATTAAAATATACATTAGAAATTATTAAAGTTAAAAAAACTTTAATTGGTGTAAATACTCATTTTGCAAATAAAATTGCGTATCATGGATTATCAAATAACCTTATTAAAGAAGTATCAAACAATGACACTATTAAGGCTGAAGTTTTCTTTAATAAAGAAACTCGATTTGATTTTTTTATTGAAAAAAATAAACAAAAGATATTTGTTGAGGTAAAAAATGTTACACTATTACGAGATGGAAAAATTGCAGAATTTCCAGATTCAATTACATCTAGAGGGACAAAACACTTAAAAACACTTATTGAGGCCACAAAAAAGGGTTATAAGACTTATCTATTATTTCTTGTCCAAATTCAGGGTGTAGAATTTTTTAAAATAGCTAAAGACATTGATAAAGAATACTATGAAAATTATTTACTTGCAAAAAAAAATGGTGTTAATTTTTTAGCTTATCGTTGTAAAATTGATTCAAAACAAATTAAAATAGAAAAAAAAATAAAGATTGTAAATGAGTAATTATTTAGAAAAATTTGAAAAAATGAGAATTGCTGGAAATCTTGCAGCAAGAACTCTTGACATGCTAACAGATGAAATTAAAGTTGGAATTACCACAGATCATATTGACAAATTAGGTTATGAATTCATAAGAGATAATGGTGGATGTTCTGCCCCACTATACTACAGAGGTTTTACAAAATCATTATGCACCTCTTTAAATCATGTTGTTTGTCATGGTATTCCTTCTGATAGAATTTTAAATGAAGGTGATGCAATCAATGTTGATGTTACAGCTATAGTGGATGATCATTACGGAGATACAAGCAGAATGTTTTGTGTAGGAAAAACATCTATTAAAGTTAATAATTTAATAGATGCGACTTATGAATCTATGATGTTAGCTATAAAATTGTTAAAGCCAGGATTAAAACTTGGAGATATAGGATTCACAATACAATCCTTCGTAGAGAAAAAAGGCTTTTCCGTTGTAAGAGATTTTTGTGGTCATGGGATAAGCACAACATTTCACGAACCTCCTAACATTCTCCACTATGGAAAAAAAAATACTGGAATGGAGATAAGACCAGGAATGACTTTTACTATTGAGCCCATGATAAATGCTGGTGAATGGGACATAAAAATGTTCAAAGATGGATGGACAGCCGTCACTAAAGATAAATCTTTATCAGCACAATTTGAGCATACACTAGGTATTACTGAAAATGGTTATGAAATCTTTACAGAATCTGTTAAAGGTTATTCTAAGCCCCCATACTTAATAATTAATGATTGAAAGATATTCAAGAAAACAGCTAACTGACATATGGTCAGAAGAAAATAAATACCGAATCTGGCTTGATGTAGAGGTAGCTGCAACTGAAGCTATGGAAAAATTAGGCCATATACCAAAAGGTGTTGCCTCAGTTGTAAGAAATAAAGCTAAGATTAATGTTAAAAGAATTCACCAAATTGAATCTAAAGTTAAGCATGATGTGATTGCTTTTTTAACTTCTGTTACAGAAAAAGCTGGAATTAAAGCAAGATATCTTCATCAAGGAATGACCTCATCTGATGTGTTAGATACAAGTTTAAACATCCAATTATTTCAATCTGGTCAGATTTTATTAGCTGATATCGATAAAATTTTAAAAGTTCTTAAAAAACAAGCTAAAAAATATAAGTACACTCCATGCATGGGCAGAAGTCATGGTATTCATGCTGAACCAATTACTTTTGGTTTAAAACTTGCTTCTTTTTATGAGGAATTCAAAAGAAACAGAAAAAGACTAGTTGATGCAATTGATGAAATATCAACTTGCGCAATATCTGGAGCTGTTGGAACATTCGCAAACATTAGTCCTAACGTTGAAAAACATGTTGCTAAAAAACTTGGTTTAAAAATTGAGCCTATTTCAACTCAGGTAATACCAAGAGATAGACACGCTTTTTATTTTTCAGTACTTGGAATAATTGCTGGTTCTGTTGAAAGAGTTGCAATTGAAATTAGACATTTACAGAGAACTGAAGTTTATGAAATTCAGGAGTATTTTTCAAAAGATCAAAAAGGTTCATCTGCAATGCCTCATAAAAAAAATCCAATCTTGAGTGAAAATTTAACAGGACTTGCAAGAATGGTGCGAAGTGCTGTCGTCCCTTCTTTAGAAAATATAGCACTATGGCATGAAAGAGATATTTCACATTCAAGTGTTGAAAGAAGCATTGGTCCAGATGCAAATATAACTCTAGACTTTGCTTTGGTTAGGCTTGGAAATATTTTAGATAAAATGATTGTGTACCCAAAAAAAATGATTGAAAACTTAAACTTAACAAAAGGTTTAATTTTTTCACAAGAAGTTATGCTAGAATTAACTAAATCAGGATTGAGTAGAGAACAAGCTTATAAAATAGTTCAAAATTATGCCAAAAAATGTTTTGCTGAAAATTTAAATTTATTTGATGTAATATCTGCTGATAAATTAATTGTGAATAAAATTTCATCAAAAAAGCTTAAGGCAATATTTGATTATTCCTCTCATTTTAAAAATGTAGATTTAATTTTTAGGAGAGTTTTTAAATAATGAAAAAAGGTAAAAAATTATATGAAGGTAAGGCAAAAATTATTTATGCAACATCTGATAAGAATTTAGTTATTCAATATTTTAAAGATGATGCTACTGCTTTCAACAATTTGAAAAAATCTACAATTGAAGGTAAGGGTGTTCTGAACAATAGAATTTCGGAACATATACTTAATAACTTATCTCAAATTGGTATTAAAAATCATTTAGTAAAAAGATTAAATATGAGGGAGCAAATTATCAAACTTGTTGAAATTATCCCTATTGAGTTCATCGTTAGAAATGTTGCAACTGGATCGATTACAAAAAGACTTGGTATAGAAGATGGAACTGTTTTGAATCAACCATTATTAGAATTTTGTCTTAAGGATGATAAATTGGGTGATCCATTAATTGCTGAAGAACATATTTTAGCTTTTGATTGGGCCACAAAAAAAGAATTAGAGAAAGTTAAAAAAATGATCTTAAGAATTAATGATTTTATGATTGGAATGTTTAGAGGTGTTGGAATTAAACTGATCGACTTTAAACTTGAATTTGGAAGACTTAAATCAGATGGTAAAAATGAAGTAATATTAGCCGATGAAATAAGCCCAGACACATGCAGATTATGGGACTTAGTAACAGATAAAAAACTTGATAAAGATAGATTTAGAAAAGATTTGGGTGATTTAATTCCAGCTTATACAGAGGTCGCTAAAAGATTGGGGATACTTCACGAACAATCTAATGTAAGTGCTGTAAATGTCACAAAATTAAGATCAATTGATAAAAAAAAATAATATGAAAATATCCGTTATTATCACCCTTAAAAAAGATGTTCTAGATCCACAAGGTAAGGTAATTCATCAAACTTTAAACGGAATGGGTTTTAATAGTATAATTGAAATTAGACAAGGCAAATATTTTGAAATTGAAAGTAAAGAAGATGATAAAAGTAAAGCTGAAGGCGAGGTTGAAGAAATGTGTAAAAAACTTTTAGCCAATTTAGTAATTGAAGATTATAAAATTATTGGATCACAATAATAATTAATGAACTCGTCTGTAATAACCTTTCCTGGATCTAATTGTGATAGAGATATGAGTGTTGCCTTAAAAAAGTTTGGTTTTAAAAATAAAATGGTTTGGCATAATGATGTTGAGCTTCCAAAAAGTGATTTAGTAGTTTTACCAGGTGGTTTTTCTTATGGTGATTATCTTAGATGCGGAAGCATGGCATCTAAGTCTAAAATTATGCAATCTATAATTAATTTTGCAAAAGGTGGTGGTAAAGTTATGGGTGTCTGTAATGGATTTCAAATTTTAGTCGAGTCTGGTTTACTTCCTGGTGTTTTGCTTAGAAATAAGTATTTAGAATTTATTTGTAAAATGTTTACTTAAAAGTAAATGATAAAAACAACTCTTATTTTAAGAATATAAAAAAAGAAACATTAGAGCTGCATATTGCCCACAATGAAGGAAATTACTTTTGTTCAAATGACCAAATTAAAGAAATTGAAGATAATAACCAAATAGCTTTATATTACTCAGATGAAAATGGAAATATTGATGAGACTGTTAATCCAAATGGGTCTATCAAAAATATTGCTGGAATATTTAATAAAGAAAAAAATATTTTAGGAATGATGCCACATCCGGAACGTATGATTGACCCTGCACTTTCAGGTGAAGATGGTTCGTTATTTTTTGAAAACTTAATTAATAATTTAAGATAATGATAGTTACTGAACAAATCGCAATCGATCACGGATTAAAAAAAGATGAGTATAAAAAAATATGTGATTTGTTAAAAAGAGTTCCAAATATTACTGAATTAGGTATTTTTTCTGCTATGTGGAATGAGCATTGTTCCTATAAATCATCAAGATTTCATTTAAAAAATTTACCTACAAAAGGAAAAAATGTTATTCAGGGTCCTGGAGAAAATGCTGGTGTTATTGATATTGATGATGATGATGCATTAGTTTTTAAAATAGAGAGTCACAATCACCCTTCATTCATTGAACCTTACCAGGGTGCTGCAACTGGTGTTGGTGGAATCATGAGAGATATTTTTACAATGGGTGCAAGACCAATCGCTAACCTTAACTCAATTCACTTTGGCTCTCCACAGCATAAGAAAACTAGGAATTTACTTAGAGGTGTTGTTCGTGGGATTGGTGGATACGGAAACTGTATGGGGGTTCCTACAATTGGAGGACAAACAAATTTTGATGAGTCTTATAATGGAAATATATTAGTTAATGCTATGACTCTAGGACTTGTTAAAAAAAATAAAATATTTTACTCTAAGGCTGCTGGTTTAGGAAAACCTGTTATCTATGTTGGGTCTAAAACAGGTAGAGATGGAATACATGGTGCAAGTATGGCTTCAGCTGTATTTGATGAGAAAATAGAAGAAAAAAAACCTACGGTACAAGTTGGTGATCCTTTTACAGAAAAACTTTTATTAGAAGCCTGTCTAGAATTAATGACTGGAGACTCAATAATTGCCATACAAGATATGGGTGCTGCTGGATTGACTTCATCTAGTATTGAGATGGCCTCAAAAGGAAACTTAGGTATAGAAATTAATTTAAATAAAGTTCCTTGTAGAGAGACAAAAATGTCACCATATGAAATCATGCTCTCCGAAAGTCAAGAAAGGATGCTTATTGTTTTAGAGAATGGAAAAGAAGATTTAGCAAAAGAAATATTTGATAAATGGAATTTAGACTTTGCTGTAATTGGAAAAACAACAAAAAGTAAAAAAATCGAACTCTATTTTGATGAAAAAAAAGTTGCAGATATTCCTGTTAATATTTTAGTTGAAAACTCTCCAATGTACGACCGTAAATGGAAAAAATCTAAACTTCCTAAAAAAATTAAGATTGAAAAAGAACAGTTTAAAAATTTAAAAATAATTAATGTTTTAAATAAAATTCTATCCAGCCCAAATGTGTGTAGCAAAAAATGGATTTGGCAGCAGTATGACCATACAGTTATGGGTGATACAATTCAAAAACCTGGTGGTGATGCTGGAGTTGTAAGAGTCCATGGAACTAATAAAGCTATCGCAGCATCTGTAGACTCTTCTGCTGTATATTGTTGGGCTCACCCTTTAAGTGGCGGAAAACAAATTGTTTGTGAAAGCTGGAGAAACTTAATTTCTGTTGGGGCAAAACCAATTGCAATAACCAACTGCCTAAACTTTGGTAGCCCTGAAAATGAAGAAAATATGGGTGAGTTTGTTGAATGTGTTCAGGGTCTTAGTGAAGCAAGTTCTTTTTTAAATTTTCCTGTAGTTTCTGGAAATGTATCCTTTTATAATCAGACTAAGGATGTAGGAATAAAGCCAACACCAGCAATTGGTGGGGTTGGTTTGATTAAAGACTATAGAAATATGATTACTATGGATCTTAAAGCAATTGGTAATACCTTGTTAGTTATAGGAAAAACTGAGGGACACTTAGATCAAAGTTTATTTTCAAGGGATATTTTGAATGAAAAAAATGGTCCTCCTCCAGAAATTAATTTATTTAATGAAAAAAATAATGGTGAAACAATCTTAAAACTTATAGAAAAAAAATTCATAAAATCAGCTCATGATGTTTCTTTAGGTGGAATTATTACAGCTTTATCTAAAATGTGTATTAGTGGAAAAAAAGGTGCAGTACTTAAAAAACCTAAATATTTAATTAATCAATTTGAATACTTTTTTGGTGAAGACCAAGGTAGATATATAATAGAGATTGAAAAAAATAACCTTAAAGATGTAACTGAAATCCTTGAAAAAAACTCAGTTCATTATGAAGAACTAGGTATTGTGAATGATAATGAGCTAATTATTAATGATAAGTCAAAAGTATCAATTGACGATTTAATCAAATCACATACAACTTGGTTAACAAATTATATGAATAAATAATGGCAATGGATTTAAAAGAAATTGAAGCTCTTATAAAAGAAGCTTTACCTGATGCTCAAGTTGAAATCCAAGATTTAGCGGGTGATGGTAATCATTATTCTGCAACAGTGACCTCAAGCAAATTTTCTGGAAAAAGTAAAATTGAACAACATAAAATGGTGTATAATTCGCTTAAGGGAAAAATGGGTAATGAACTACACGCACTAGCAATTAAAACAAAGGAGTAATTATGGACCAACAAGTTAAAGACTTAATTAACAATGAAATTAAAAGCAACGAAGTTTGTTTATTCATGAAAGGAACTCCAGATGCTCCACAATGTGGATTCTCTATGGCCATTTCAAATATGTTAAAAATTTTAGAAGTTAAATACAAAGGTGTTAATGTTCTTGCAGACCAGTCATTAAGAGAGGGTATTAAAGAATTTAGTGAATGGCCTACTATACCTCAACTTTATATCAAAAATGAATTTGTGGGTGGCTGTGATATTGTTAAAGAAATGTACGAGAACGGTGAACTTAAAAAAATTCTTGAGGATAAGGAAATTAAATTTAAAAAATAAATTTTTACTATCTAGAGTAATATTCAATCACTAGGTTTGGCTCCATAATAACAGGGTAAGGAACTTCTTCAAACTTAGGTGTTCTAACAAATGTTACTTTTTTATTTTTTTCATCCATCAAGATGTATTCAGGAGTTTCTCTTTCTTTGTTAGCTAAAGCTATATCGATAAAAGCTAATTTTTTAGACTTATCTCTAATTTCTATAGTATCTTCTTCTTTTAAAACATAGCTACTAATATTGACTTTTTTGCCATTAACTTTTACATGACCATGATTAATTAATTGTCTAGCAGAAAAAACAGTAGTTGAAAATCTTGCTCTATAAACTACTGAATCTAATCTTCTTTCTAACAGGCCAATTAGATTTTCCCCAGTGTCACCTTTAAGCATAACAGCTTTTTTGTAAATATTTCTGAATTGTCTTTCATTAATATTTCCATAGTAACCTTTTAATTTTTGCTTAGCTTGTAGTTGAATACCATAATCCGATGGCTTACTTTGACGAGATTGACCATGTTGACCAGGACCGTATGCTCTAGTGTTAAAGGGACTTTTTGGTCTACCCCATAGATTAATTTTTAATCTTCTGTCTACCTTATGTTTAGAATTAAGTCTTTTTGTCATTTAATAGGAGGGTTTATAAACTTACTCATAACTTTGTCAATCAACCTTTTTTGGTCAAACTGGCAAATACACTGGATAAAATACGTATTTCTTTTTCTGATAATTCCATTTTATAAAAAATACTTCTTAAATTTTCCAACATTATGGGTCTCTTTTCCAAAGGCGTGAAGAAATTCTTTTCTTCTAGTTTTTTAATACAAAGATTGGTCATTGCCTGAACATCTTTTTTACTAGCTAAAGATATTTTTTTAGATTTTAAATATTGGGCACTATTTAATTTAATTATGCTAGCTACTGTATGAGCAATAATTATTACACTGTGAGATAAATTTATAGATTTAAACTCAG
>Ga0114997_10003161_pt1 | contig 13012 bp, 1 predicted proteins | sample ArcticOcean_MG_C_2_FD_87045 | JGI IMG/M metagenome (GOLD analysis project Ga0114997, IMG submission 87045) | Marine microbial communities from western Arctic Ocean - ArcticOcean_MG_CB4_136 | ecosystem: Environmental > Aquatic > Marine > Oceanic | place: Arctic Ocean: Canada Basin | collected... | reverse complement strand
TAATATCGCTTCCCTGAACCCCAGTATAATCATCATTTGCAGTCCCGGTAAACAAGACTTCTTGTCCATCATAGCTCGAGCCATCAAGAGGTGAATCTAGATTGATTATCGGTGGATTAATATTGAGTTTAAACACTCTGGTTGAGACTACCGATTCCGCCAAACCGTCGCTAGAGCGAATCCTAAATGTTACATCTTCTTCAAAGTGATCACCCATATCCCGTTCAAAAGACCAAGTCTTGAATGGCCAATTTAGTTCTGTTATACTACCGTTGGAACCTGAGGTATCGGTTGCAAGAGACCAATCTAGGCTACCATGGGGTTGAATCTCAACCATTCTAATATCTCCAAATTGAGAGTTCCAAGAATCGTAATCATTGAAATATGGTCCGCCGATTCCGTCGTGAGCAGAACCGGTTAGAGTTACGGTTCGAGCAAAAGAGGCACCATCGGCTTGGTCAACTGCGACCGAAGGTGCTGAATTACTAAGATGAATCACTTCATCAACCATTCCGCTTAAAGTGAAACTATGGTTCGCAGTACCCTTTCCGAAGCGTTTTGCATCGACAAAGTAAAGTGGTAATTCCCTTCCGGTTGCACAATCAGGGTCTTGACCATCTTTGAGGGTGTCACCATCATTATCGATTCCGTCACCGCAAGAGTCTTCCCCCTCATCTACAGCAAAATGATTCCAATTGGTATCGAGGTGGAAATCTGATGGTAGGGTTACCCATGGGGTATATCCATAAGAATCGGTTGACATATTGTAAAGTGGTCTGCCGGTAGAGTCCTTGACGATGACCTTAGCATCTGCAACTTGAGAATTGTCAGCCTTGACTTGGTAACGCACCAATTCTCCTTGTTGGACCTGAACACCCGAAGCGGTGTCTTGATTTTGAATGTGAATCTTAGATCGGTCAAAATTTTGAATATCAGAGTATGTAAATGTTGTTGCATTGGTATTAACTTCCATTGCCAAAGGCATGAATGCAGGTGGCCAAATGGCAGTTGGTGGGGTTTGTAGACATTCATTCAAATTCCAGGGACACTCTTGGCCGTCCCAAGATAATGATACTGGATATAACTCACCAGCACCTGGGTCAGGCATGGTTTCGGATTGAATCGCAACTCGGGATTCGGTGATATTGTAAATTTGACTCGCATTGGTATATGTATTACCAGAGAAGTATCCTATGCTACCATATTTATTGTTATAATTATCATCGAAATGGGAGATATTTACTGCAAATCCACCAACTTCAATGTCATTATCTTGGGCATTAACAATACCGCCTTTAATTCTGAATCCATCACCGGAATTATCCGTAACCGTATTTCCGATAAATGTCCCGGAGGACATGAATACGTGGAATGCAGGACAGTTGAAATCTCCACCATACATGTAATCGGAATTACAGGTTCCAGAATTATTAGAGATTATATTATTTGCGAAATAAATTCTTGCTTTGGTTGGGTCTGGTACATTCCAACCTTCATCCTCATAGTGGTATTCGCCGATTAGAACCGGTTCTTTTGCAGTATTCATGATGGTATTATTTTCTGCGGATACATCTGAAGAACCATAGATCCATAATCCATTCCAGCCCTCGATTGGACCGATTATATTATTGTTAATTGTGACATTGGATGAGCGAATACCATATGCTGAACCTGAAGAGGCACCTGAGATTGTATTGCGCTCTGCAACTACAATCGCACCATCGTAAGCTGTAATTCCAGTCCCTTCAACCGGAGTAATTGTATTATCTGAAATTGTCAAGGTGTGAGAAATTCCAAATGTTTCGAGGCGAGAATTTGTATCGATAGAGTTGCATTTGGTTGTGAAGGTCGAATTGGTCAACCAGCCACTACTACTTCGTAAAAATACACCATAGGAGTTTTGACTAACCGAAATAGAATCAATATTGATAAATGAGTTTTCAAGGTAAACGGCAGAGCGACCTCCACCATTACTTTCGCAATCCTCTTCGGAACCAGTAAAAACGGAGTTGGCAATATTCATTGTGATAAGACCAGCACCTGCACCATATGCTTGTATTGCTGCGCCTTGGTATCCCTGCCCGTCATCGCCAACGACGAATGTACCAGAATCAAATGTTGGGGCTGCACCATCAAAAACCAGAACATTGGTTGTGTTGATGGCGGTAAATGTCAAAGAATTGGTGATTACACTCGCACCCGCAAAAACCAATGCACCGTACTTAATTGTTCCAGCATCATCGATATCGACCGGAATTCCGTAAGCTCCATCAAATGTAGTATGGGTTAATCTGGTTAATGATTGATCGATTGTTGATTCGATATAAAGACCAGAACCGCAGGCCATATCTGGATTCTGGACACCGGTAACGTAGCAACGGCCGGTTTCGTTTTCACCAGCTGTTGGCGCGTCAGCCCATTTGAAGCGTACCGGACTTCCAGTTGAAGCCTGAGATGCACCACAAGTAGAATCACCGGCGCAGATCGAACCGGCCACTTGGATACTTCCATTTGCAGGGAGATTAATGGTAGTACCCGCATTGATGATCAACTTAGCACCGCCAGCAACATAAATATCACCGTTCAAATTCATTACACCGGTCCAGGTTTCGGTTCCAACGATGGTTCCACTAGTGGTTTCGTTGACCGCAGAAACGATTGGTATCGTAATCATTGCAGAAAATAGGGACAGCAAAAAGATACTGACCAAAGTTAAGCTCTTGCTAGTGTTGTTGAAAGACATATTACACTCCTCGCATCTTTTGCCAAAAGTGCGACCCCCTTAACTGATTTGGAAGAATGTCAATTGGAGAATATCACTTTGGGCAAATAGTACCACATATTCTGGCCTGAAAATATATCAAAATATCACTTAAGTAAAATAATATCACCTATTCGCAAGAGCCCAAGGCTTGAATTTCATCAAGCCAAGCCATACCATCCAACGCACCATAGCCCCAAGACGGATGGTGAGAAACACCATCTAAAAGAGGCACTGCTGAGTTTTTCAATGCTACTTTAACCAATTCAATGCAAGTTGTATCCGGGCTATTTGCTAATTGAGGTTCAGCCTCGAGAATCAATGCAAGTATTCCAGCCACAAAGACAGTTGAGTCCGAAGTACCGGTCGAAGTGTAATATTGGCCTCCGGGGCCTGTCGATAATATTCCGACTCCAGGGGCTGAGATTTCGGGCTTTTGATGAGGATCGGTTTCTGGATCTCCGGCGTTGTCAATTCCAGAACCCATCGAGGACCCTTCCCAAATTAAATTCATATTATCGAGCGCCCCAACCGAGATTACCTCCCTTACATTAGAAGGGGAAGCAACCCTACCATCGTCTTCATCGCCACCATCATTACCCGCTGCTGCAACCACAAATACGCCATTATCAAGCGCTTGACGGACCGCACTCGAAGAAGGCCCTTCCAGTGATGAATTGGGATCGGGGATACCGCCTAGTGAAAGAGAAATGATGTCTGCTCTAAACGATTTCCAGCACCATTCGATCGCGTCAGCCACCAGTCCTTCATTGCCACTATTCTCGCCTTCAGCGTCTTCGCCCAAAGCCGCAGCCATTCCTAGAACTACATTGGGTGCAACACCTTTTAGTTGCCCATTTGCGACTAAAATACCAGCCATCATTGTACCATGAGCTAAGCCACCATAATCGATTGGTTCATTACCTTCGGAAAGAAAGTCATGGAAAACCAATTCCAAGCCGTTAAAATCGGGATGTGACGTATCTATTCCAGTATCTACCATACAGACCCTTATTCCATCTCCACTCAAACCAGCAGACTGTAACGATCGAGCTCCCGAATTGTCGAATGCCCATTCAGATGATTGAGGGGATATTTCGAGTATCAAAAATTGAGACCGCCAAACCGCCCACATCACCAGAACAAATAGAAGCATTATCCCGACATTTAGAACTTTTTTACCTGATTGTGAGCGTCTTGGAATCACACTAATCGGCTCTGGAGCCCAACCTAAAACTTCGCTGCGCCAGCCTTCTTGATGGCCAATAGTTGTAGGGTCAGCAGCCGATACAATTTGATAATCGGTCGGTTCTGGGATGAATTCAACCCCATCGAGCTGACGCTCATCCCACATATAGTGGCGGTGCCACCTATTATGCTTGAACCTGTATGGTCAAATAGCCTAATCAGAATCGGCCGCTCGAGCCCTTCCTTGCGACTTTATAACCACCGAATAGAACTCCTGCTGCCAAAATAATAACTACAAAGAGAACATAAGATGATTCTTCGCCCTCGGACATACTAGAGAATCTAATGTCGAAATTAATCTTATGATCAGCATCTGTACTGTCCGTAGGTGTGCCAATCGATTCCATTCTTACCTCAAATCTCTGGGTTCCGGTATTGAGTCCTTCATAAGCGAATTCCGCATATGCCGAGCCTTGAGCTGGAACGGTGATCGTAACCGGCTCCCCTTGGAATTCTGTATCACCAGTTCCGACCAAATAGACGATGACATCGCTAGCGGTTAGGAAACCATCGTTCTTGATTGCAATTCTAATGGTTCCAGCTTCATTGGCTGCTGCATCTGCTTCCAAAGGTCTGAATCCATTGGTATCAAAAGACAAGGTTGCAACTGAAATCATTACCTCTGTAGAATCGGTTAAGATGTCATGTGGCCCTTCGGATTCAACCGAGAATCCTACAGTGCAAGTTGTTTCACTTCCATTACTCGGTGCTTTAACAGTAAATGATTGGGTCAAAGTAACGCCTGGTCCAACGGTTCGGTTTTCAGATGGTGGAGTCACAGCCCAACCATCGTCGACACAATCAACGCTCAAACTTGGAGTGATGAAAATCGTATCATCTCCATTACCATCATTGGTCAGAGAAACACCTACGATTGCGGTCGAACCATCTGCTATACCGATATTTGAATCAGTAGATGACATATTGATTGAATATTGCTGAGGGATATTAACTCTAACACTCAATTCTGATTCACCATATTCGGTTGAAAACTTCATGTTAACTGCGTGGCCTTCATCATATGTACGGCTCTCATTTTGTAGTGGCATCAAAATCCTTACATCTACTGTGGTTGATAAGATGTGGTTTGCAGAAGCATTGTCATCGCCAACACCTAAGGTAATCTTAGTTGTGTTAACCCATGCACCCGTAGAGTTCTTGAATTGAACTTGCCAATCAGGAGAGTCTTGGGCTACAGCGATAGATCCGATGACATTGAATATGTCCTCAATTTCGGTTCCTCCGTATTGTAGATCGAGGGTCATTACGATGATAGTATAGCCATCATCTCCCTCAGCGATTGCAGTCAGCTCTTTTAGATCCGCAGCATCAAATTCAGCGCTATCCGCAGCGATTGCATTAACCTCAATGGTCAAATCTGAGTTTTCACGGCGGTCGAAATTCATTTCCCGTGAATCCAAACCAACTTGGTTATCGATTTGAATACCAGCGGTATATTTCATCTCCAGCACCATTTCGTGCTGTAATGTAGTGAAATCGCTACTCATGTCAACTATGCCCGAAGGTAGAACCAAGTCCAACTCTCCTGCACTATCAACTTCAACGTACCATTCCATATCATCTCCAAGGCCGATTGAGATTCTCGCCTCATCAGCATCTCCTGCATGCTTGTTAACCCCATCAAAGGTAGACCAAGTAGTAGTGATTGAAATCCTACCACCCATTGCCATTTCAAGGTCAATGCTTGCCCCATCCTGTACGGAGGCATTGAGTAATCCAACAGCGATTCCTCCGCCGTTTTCATCGCCATCGGTTCCAATTACCATCACGATCCATTGTCCTGGTTCGACATCTGCGCTCCAAGAAAGGGTTTCGTTATCATAGGTAGTTGACAAAGTGATTGAATCTCGTTCGATCCCAATTACTGGTATCAAGGTTACACTTGCATTCTCGAGACGGCCAAGTTCTGCGATGTCACTAATATTTCCGGAAACTGAAACCAATCCAGCACTTAGGGTGATATCACGGCTTTCGTGAGTGTCATTAACCATGTAAATGGATTCGTTATCCATCATATATGTCTGGTTTCCAAATCCAAGTTTGCTTGCTTCGACGCTATAACTGGTACGAATAGGTACGAATAGACTCCAGACACCACCTTCATCGGTAGTTAGATTTTCATCGATTGAACCGCCGTTTATTAGAACGGTAGCATTAGAGATTCCTTCGTCTATACTTGGCAATTCATCAGCGTTAAGGTCCCAGAAGACCATACCTCCGACCATTACAAATTTATCAACCGAAATCAAACCGGGTGTCCAATTTACCATTTCAGCAGTGGAGTTATGGACTCCCTCGTTTAAGACCCAGCGTTCTAAATTATCAGTACGGTTAATGCTCATGGTCCAAGACCCTGGCATCAATAACTCTGAGATCATACCATCGTTATCTGAAGGTCCAAGGCTTACATTACCAAGTCCGTCAAGACTGATCGCTATGGCTCTAGTATTGGTGAGATTTACTTCGGTCAATCCTTCTTGCAATTGGAATTTCACCAGCATTGCGGTTTGGGTTTGCCAAGTTAGGCCACTACGATTTGTCGAGTTGGAATCGACGCTCAGAGTTCCACGGAAAATCTCGGTTTCATTACCCACTTCGTAAGGTGCGACCTCGACATACCAATCGCCTTGAGCTATATATGCAGAGAAACTACCATTTTCATCGGTGGTCATCGGAACGAAATCCTCGCCGTCAACACTACGGAGCCAAATGGTTGAATTTGTCATATCGGATTCGTTTTCCATATTGATTTCACCACTCACCAAGTACATTGGTTCGAAGGTAATCTCTATCGGCTCACCATCATTAGATAATCCGAGCTCTAATCCAGGTAATGATTTTGCACGCAAGCGGTAGTCGCTTGCATTCTCATCTCTTGCATCATCTTCTGCAATAGAGAAAGTATAATCTCCAACATCTATTTCCAAAGTGATAGAACCGTTTACTTGGTCGTAATCATCTGCGGTAATATTTAGTTGAGTTCCGAACTCACCAGTAGGAATTAAGTTGAACGCAGGGAATATCGCGGTACCATTTTCACGTACGCCATCCTCTGCGCTATCCAAGAACATGTAGACGGACAGGGATACTGGGTCTGGTTTAGCGATTAAAGCGACCTCTTCGCTCATATTTTCTGTTTCAATAACGACCGGTTCAACATTCATCAATTCGTTTGAAACGCTAAAGGTCCAGTTGCCCTCAACAAGATGCAAAGTGAAATCACCGGCACTTGTCAATTCAGTTCGCCATTCCAATCCAGCCACAGAAGTTGCAATAACCTCTGTATCCTCAGAACCTGGAACTCCTTCGCCCCAATCTGTTGCGTTTTCGGTTGCAGAATTGAGCCAAGCCTTTCCACGGATCAGTTGAGCCTCCTGTAAGTAAATAGTGTAATCACTTACCGCACTAGCATCATCGAATGTGATTCCACCAGTATATGTTTCACTACTGAAGAAGCTTTCAACCGTAAGGTGGAACGTTCTGCCAGCAGGTAACCTGAGGGAGTAATTTCCTGAAGAATCGCTTCGATTACTCAATAGAATTGAGCCAGAGCGGGCTTCTACAGTAACCGTACTTGCACGTTCCAAGCCTTCTACTGGAATATCCGATGGTGTATTGTGTTCCTCCGCATCCATCAAGCCGGTTGGAACCGCATAAACGGTACCATTAAACCAAACACTAATCGCATAATTCATACTCATGTTTAGATTTGTATCGCGAATAGATAATTCTTCCCATAGGACATAATCGTCATCCGATTCATCGGAAACAATCCAATCACCCATATCCATTTCTGCGAATACAACGCCGGTTTCATTCGAGGTTGCATTTATGATTAGTGGGTTTAGGTCGGTCGATAACACATTAGTAAATATCACGGTTCGGTTTTCCATGTCTAAACTAGAATCTCCTTGACCTAGAGAAATGGTCACATCTCTCTTTGTAGGTATGGAAAACTCGAAGGTAACATTAGTCGATTCATCGTAAACCGAGAATGGAACCTCTCGCTCGTACCATCCGTCACTATCAGCATCTACTCTCCAAATGTAATCGCCACTGGAAATAGGTCCGTATGAAATATTTCCATCTTCATCGGTTTCAATCGAAATTACTGAATCCTCGCCCAATTGCATGTCGAGAATTTCAACCATGATTCCAGGCATTGGAGTCGGTTCACCATCGGTTAAGGTATCTGAGTATAGGGTATCCAAGAAGATTGAACCTGGCATTGTCATTTCCAAATTGGTCTTCGGTTGTAGTTCAACCTCGACAGGTTCCGGCAAAAGCACTTCTTTACCATTCGGTAATTGAGCGATCATATTGTAAATACCTGGTACCAATCCACTTTGATAGAATGAACCTGGCTTGACCATATCACCTGAGAATGTTCCTGCACCGGAGAATAATCCTGTTCCGCTAACCAATCCTTCACCGACGAAAACTCCAGTTCCCTCAAAGGTTTCACTAACCAAATCCTTGACAAGTGTAACTGTTGAAATCGCGGATACACGGCCACTGGCATTGATTGGGCTATTGAAGAGGTATTTATTGGTCTCTCCAACCATCAAACATGCATCGTGTAATGTTGTGACATCGGTTTCGTTTTGGAAGGTCGGCATCATATCGAACATAGTGCCATCTTCGGATTCTGATTGGTTACATCCTGGAGCGTCGTAATCATATAACGTACCTAGTAATTCACCAACACCTTCCCAAGAACCTTCAGCGGTATAGGTTCGCCCGGAAGAGATTTCACGGGTGAATGTGCCGGTAAATCCTTTGACAAGTCCCATTGAGCCTTGAGTATCGAATGTTCCCTCACCATCGAATTGAACCTCACCTTCTCCCGGTCCGACGATTCTAAATTCTTCGGAAGTGAATGAACCTGAAGTTGTAGAGATGGTGTAGTTATCTGTTAACGACCAAATATTACGTAGGATAAAGGTAGTGTTTTCCAATGGTTCGCCATCGAAATCGGAGTGCCCGGACCATGCAACTGTCCCAGATACACCACTAGATTCGACCTCGATATCGAAATCTCCACCGAAACTAGCGACTCTATCGGCCATATTCCCGGTAATATTGTTGGTTTGCTCACCCATCCAAGACATATTTGCAACCTTTCCTAATAACGCGGTGATTAAGTTAGTTTGGCGATCCTCGTTGTAAGTAGTGGTTAAATCGGTCAAACCTTCAGTATAATCTCCAAGTTTGAACGCGTCCTTTGCATCGACATCATCGAATACCCCTGCGAAGGCAGAGACACGTATTCGGCCTGCTGGAACCGTATATGACCACTCGCCATTCTCGTCAGCATCGGTATAGCCGACCGGAATCCAATATGTATCAAGATCTAAATCGGAATCATCCTCACCTGAGAATGCATCTCTCTCGATTAGGATTCTGACATTTGGCAACGCTTGACCATCGGACATTGTAACGCTTCCTTCAATCTCTAAGCCAGGATAGTACTTGAGGATTTTAACATAGGTATTCGCTTGTGGAATACTCTTAGATTGGTCCTCGGCATCATACCAATTTGCGATGACGAAGTGATTCATCATTGCTCCTGGTAATGGAACCGCATTGGTCATCATCGAATTGGGAGTTCCAGATTGTTGGAAGTGCTGCCCGGGTTGTTCGAATGAACTGAATCCAAGGTCGTCGGCGCCATATCCAACATATGCTCGGGCGAGCATGGTGTCAAAGAAAGCGGATGTGTGATCGATTCGGACATCATCAAGATTAAGCGGCTCTACATCGGAACCTGCTTGCTGATTGATTACATCCTTTCGGGCTTCTTCATTGAATTCATCTCGGGTCATCTCATCCCTGAAATCTCCACGTGTGGTCTCATAGACCTCATCCATGAAGGTTGCGAAGTCCTGTCCAGATAGGATGGTTGGTGCACCAAAAATACCGGATGGATTTCCACCCGAATAATCTGAATTATATCGGCCAGCTTTCGGGTAAAGACGATTGTCGACTGCAAAGTATCTAATCTCATGGTTTCTGGTAATTGTCTCCCCAGGAGCGCCATCGTAGTCTTGAACTATGTAGACTCTATTGTCCATTAAATCGGCATAGAGATCGTGTATCTCATCGCTGCTCAATGAACTGGTTAACAATTGGGTAACCAATGCGATTGCAGCATTTGTACGGTGGATTTTGGTGCTAACTGAATCAAATTCATCGATTAGGTCGGCGGTATACCAATAATCTCCAACGATGTAATGAGTTGCATTGAACTGGGTATCGCCAGCAGCACGGATATGGCTGTTAAAGGTGGAGTTAGCAGTACTGAAAGAGGTGAATGCTTCGCCAACACATGAGGTGCTATCGTTTTCATCCGCCGGTTCACAAGGAACTGCGATCCCACTATTATAGACCTTGAACAAAAGATCGCCATCCGAATCAACCATTCCGTTCGAAAGGCTATATCCTTCAGCCAAAACTATATCACGGTTTGATTGAGTGACACTAAAGGCTCTATCGGTAACATCTGATTTGTCCAATGAAATTTGTATCTCGTTGAATTCTGCAACTTGAGCCGAACTGAGGTGATTATCGAGGGTTTGGTCGAATGAGTTACTGTGAACAATATCCCCTGTACTCATCTCGCTTATCTTCAGGTCTGCTTGAGATAATCTCCACACAAACATAGCAGCCAAATCATCTTGGTTTCGAGCTAATAACATATTTCCAGTTGCAGGAATTCCAGACTGGAAGTTATCGGACACCGATGGGTGATCTCCGGCCTCTAGAGCTTGGAAACCATAATCCCACCATGATACGAACGCTGGTCTATCCGAATAAGATTGATCTGTATCTTGATGGGCTAGCCAATCATAAGCCAAATTCCACCCTTGGTCATTGAAACCTGAGCCGAATGAACCCAAGAACCAACGGGAGTTACCTTCATCATCATATGGTTCGTCGTTTAAGAGCGAGAATCCCAGCTCGTTCCAGCGGAGGATATCTGGCATAATATTATAGATTGTCGCGTCCATTTCGCTCTCGGTTTGACCGGAAGATGGCATTGCTGCATCTATTCCGTAGGTCGCATGTTGCGAGATAAGCATGATAAGAACCAATCCAATTGCAGAAAACTGTGGTGTTTTCCAAACAACCTTTCGAGCATTTGAAATTCTATCACCTGGAGTTCTAATTCCCATTCTTCTCCATTCACGAGCCATTTTTGTTGCTCCACTCGCTCGCCAAAGAGCGACTATTCCCCAAGAGCTCATTACGGTCATTGCCGGGGCTGCATTGAAGAGGAATCTTCCAGCAGACCAAGCCATATATGCAGCAACTAGGACCCACATTCCAAGAATGAGTTTTGTCTGTTGCTTCCTCATAATGCCGTCCGATATTGCAAGAATACCCATGACGATTGCGAGGACGAAGACAATAGGACCAAACGAAGCAAATAATTGCCCTCGGCTTGGAGCGCTCGCCTCAGCGATAGTTCCGAAAATCTTATTTTTGGTAAAGTAACCTGAACCTGTGGTCAATACTTCCCATGCATTGGAGATATCCAATTGCTGAAGGATGAATAATAGAGCAAAGAAGACGATTCCACCAGCGCCAAGAGAGCCGAGGACGAGCAACCAGGGCTTGTCCCGGAATCCGGTTGTGATCCAGCCGATAGCCAATGTGAATCCGAAGATGAACAGTAGCGGTTGAAGACCGGTCGAATTTAGAATCAAATCCAATTGAGGGTGTCCATAAAACGGTAATACCATCAAAAATATGGTTCCTAACATCAAGAGGTTGAGAGCGGTGAGGATTGTACTATCTTTGCGGCGAAACATATTCAGGGCAACTTGAACGAAGTATGCCAAGAAAATTATGGCGGGTCCATAGACGAATCCTTTCCAACCTAGAGCGACGATTGCGAAACAAACACCAGCAGCTATTGCATTTGCGCTAGCTAATCGGCGTTCTTTCATCACAGTGCCAATAGCGATTAAAAATCCACTTGGGGTCGCATTGGTTTTTCGCATCAAACGGTCATCACCGCCAGCCTTGACAGCACGCAGGTAAAACATGAATGCTGCAGTTAAGAACAACAAGACGAACGAATCGTGGTCTGCCATAGCCCAAGTCGATTTTTGGACGTGGGTAGGCATGAATGCGATAAGCCAAGCCGCGATTACTCCTGCGCCTTTGCCGAAGTTATCCCGAGCAATTCCAGCCATTGGGAAAATGGTGAGTGCACCGAAAACAGCAGGCAAAGCTAGCATGGACCACCATGCAGCATCTGCGGTAGTCATTCCGGCTAATGGTGCGATAAGCATTGCAGCCAAAGCCATAGACCATGTGAATAATGGAGGACGTGGGTTAATTCCACCTACTGGGTAATTACGGTCTGCATCAAAGATTAGATGAGCGTGTTCAGCGATGATATAATCGACGACTCGCTTCATGTACCAAGGGTCAGAACCACCAGTAAGATCGAAATCATTGAGCCCGTAAGAATTCATTGAAGGCACTAAGTACCATTGAATTCGGATCGTAAAAGCGACCAAAAATGCAAGGCCGGTCATCAATCCAGCCCAGTGGTTAGACCAAAAGACTCGAGCTTGACTAGGTTCGTGTGCTTCGCGGTTCATCCAGCCACCGTATTGTTCGTGGGTTGCAAACCAATAGATGATGACCGATAAGAGGAAGGATATTCCAAACCAATACCAAACAGCCCAAGACACATCCAAGGTTTCGGATGACCAGTGGCCGGTCTCATATAGTGAAGAGATGATGTATAATCCCCACATCGAGCCAACGAAGAGAGCACGGGTAAACCAGCGCTCTGCAGTCATCCAAGCGCAGATTAATGCGACAACTCCGGTCAATGCTGCTGGCCAAAATCCAATGTAGCCATGATATGATTCATCGGACCAAATCGCCAATATATCCAATCCGCCCAAACTGTTGAAATACGCTAATACTGCAATGTGTGAGAGCGCCCAAACGCCCAAAGCG
>Ga0114997_10003160_pt1 | contig 13014 bp, 7 predicted proteins | sample ArcticOcean_MG_C_2_FD_87045 | JGI IMG/M metagenome (GOLD analysis project Ga0114997, IMG submission 87045) | Marine microbial communities from western Arctic Ocean - ArcticOcean_MG_CB4_136 | ecosystem: Environmental > Aquatic > Marine > Oceanic | place: Arctic Ocean: Canada Basin | collected... | reverse complement strand
GAAGACTTATCAAGTTTAACTGTTGTAGAAGCAGCTGAACTTTCAAAACAACTTGAAGAAAAATGGGGCGTTACAGCTATGGCTGCAGCAGCACCAGTAGCAACAGGAGTGGCTCCAGCAGAAGAAAAAGATGAATTTTCTGTTATGCTTATTTCAGCAGGTGACAAAAAAATTAACGTTATTAAAGAAGTTAGAGCAGCAACATCATTGGGGCTTAAAGAAGCAAAAGATTTAGTTGAAGGCGCTCCTAAAGAAGTTAAGTCAGGTGTTAATAAAAAAGATGCTGATGAACTTAAAGCAAAATTAGAAGCAGCAGGCGCAAAAGTAGAACTTAAGTAAATTAATAGAAAGATTTTAGTTTACTGGTTAATTTATTAATCGGTAATTTAGTATAGATGCAATTATCATTTACTGAAAAAAAAAATATAAGAAAAAACTTTGGTAAACTTAAAGAAAGTTTGTCAATTCCTAACCTTATTGAGGTTCAAAAAAATTCATACAAGCAACTTACAACTTATGACGAAAAGGCCTTAGTAGTAAAGGGCTTTGATAGAGTTTTTAAAAGTATTTTTCCTATAGAGGATTTAAACGACAAAGCAACATTAGAATATGTTTCTTATTCTTTAGACAAACCAAAATTTGATACAGAAGAATGTATCCAAAGAGGGCTGACCTATTCTTCAGCGTTAAAATGCATATTAAGATTAGTTGTATATGAAATAGATCAAGAAAATAATACCAAAGATATTCTATCAGCAAAAGAACAAGAAGTTTATATGGGAGAAGTACCTATGATGACAGATAGTGCTACTTTTATTACAAATGGTGTGCAAAGAGTTGTCGTCAATCAAATGCACAGAAGCCCTGGAGTATTTTTTGATCATGATAAAGGAAAATCCCATGCAAGTGGAAAACTTCTTTTTAATTGTAGAGTTATTCCAAACAGAGGATCTTGGCTTGACTTTGAATATGATGTTAAAGATTTTTTGTATTTTAGAATTGATAGAAAAAAGAAATTATTTGTTTCTACATTATTGCTTGCATTAGGCTTTACAAAAACAGATATTGTTAACGAATTTTATGAGAAAGAAACATTCACATTTGATAAAAAACTAAATTTATGGAAAACAAAATTTAATCCTGAAAATTACAAAGCAAAAAATTTTTCAGAAGAGGCAATAGATGCAAAAACTAAAAAAGTTGTAATTAAGTTAGGTGATAAAGTAAATTTTTTAAATGCAAAAAAATTATCAGACGATGGTTTAAAAGACATATATGTTACAACAGAATCTCTTTATGGAAAATATTTACATAAAGATATCAAAATAAGTGATGAAGAAGATGATATATTTAAAATTGGTACGGAGCTAAATGAAACAATTTTAAAATCAATAATTGATGCAGATATTAATATAATTGATATATCTAGTACAAATTCTATAAATAAAGGATCTTATTTACTTCAAACGATATTAAATGAAAAAAATGAAAATAAAAACGAAGCCATTACAGAAATCTATAAAGTTTTAAGACCTGGTGAACCACCAACAAATGAAATTGCTGCACAAATTTTTAATAATCTATTTTTTAGCTCTGATAGATATGATCTTTCTGATGTAGGTAGAGTCAAGATGAATTCAAGATTAAATTTTGAATGTTCAGATAAAATCACAATTCTTAGAAATGATGACATTATAGCTATAGTTAAAAAAATGTTAGATTTAAGAGATGGTAAAGACGAAGTTGATGACATTGACCATCTAGGGAACAGAAGAGTTAGATCAGTTGGTGAGCTTGTCGAAAACCAAGCACGTATTGGAGTGTATAGAATGGAAAGAGCAATTAAAGAAAAAATGACAACTCTAGATATTGAATCTGCCATGCCTCAAGATTTAATTAATCCTAAACCTTTAACTGTTTCTTTGAAAGATTTCTTTGCTAGCTCACAACTTTCACAATTCATGGATCAAACAAATCCTTTGTCTGAAATTACACACAAAAGAAGAGTTTCTGCATTAGGACCAGGTGGTCTAACAAGAGAAAGAGCTGGATTTGAAGTTCGAGATGTACACCCAACACATTATGGTAGAATTTGTCCAATCGAAACACCTGAAGGACCGAATATTGGTCTTATTAATAGTTTATCAACTTATGCAAAAATCAATAAATACGGCTTTATAGAAAGTCCATATAAAAAAGTAATTAATTCAATAGTCCAAGATGAAATAGATTATCTATCTGCAATGGAAGAAACAAAATATACAATAGCACAAGCTAATTCAAAACTTGATAAAAATGGAAAAATTACGGAAGAGCTTGTTTCTTGTCGTCAGAATTTAAATTTTGTTTTATCAAAACCTGAAAATATTGATTATATAGATGTATCGCCCAAACAACTTGTTTCGGTTGCCGCATCTTTAATACCATTTTTGGAAAATGATGATGCAAACAGGGCGTTAATGGGATCTAATATGATGAGACAAGCAGTACCATTATTAAAACCAGAGTCACCATTAGTTGGAACAGGTATAGAAAGTGATGTAGCATTAGACTCAGGTGTAACAATTGTTGCTAAAAGAGAAGGAACAGTTGATAAAATTGATGGTAAGCGAATTGTTATCAAGGCAACAGATGAAACAGATTTTACAAAGTCAGGTGTTGATATTTATAATTTACAAAAATTTAAAAGATCAAATCAAAATACATGTATAAACCAAAAACCTCTAGTAAGAGTTGGTGATAAAGTAAAATCTGGAGACATCATTGCAGATGGTCCGTCAACTAAACTTGGAGAATTGGCATTAGGAAAAAATGTTACAGTAGCATTTATGCCATGGCAAGGTTACAATTTTGAAGATTCAATATTAATTTCAGAAAGATGCGTTACAGATGATGTTTTTACTTCAATTCATATTGTTGAATATGAGGTGATGGCAAGAGATACAAAACTTGGAGAAGAAGATATAACTAGAGATATTCCAAATGTTAATGAAGAGTCACTAAAAAATTTAGATGAATCTGGAATTGTATACATTGGAGCTGAAGTAAAAGCTGGAGATATACTTGTAGGTAAAGTTACGCCAAAAAGTGATTCTGCGTCGGGACCAGAAGAAAAACTATTAAGATCAATCTTTGGTGAAAAAGCTATTGATGTAACAGACACTTCGTTAAAAATGGCTAGGGGAAGTGGAGGCGTTGTAGTTGATGTTAGAGTATTTAATAGACACGGCATAGAAAAAGATGAAAGATCTATAACAATAGAGAGAGCAGAAATAGAAGTTGTTCAGCAAGACAAGATAGTAGAAGAAGAAATTTTAGAAAGAAGCATTAAACAAAGAGCAAATCAAATACTTGGTGGATCAACTTTAATTAAACAGATTAAAGAATTAGATCAAGGCACTAAATTAGATTTTGAAAAAATAAATAATTTAAATATTTCTGATTTATTTAAAATTACAGTTGGAAATGTAAATGATGAGGCACAACTTGCTCAATTAAAAGATCAATATAACAAAGCAAAACAAGATATTCTAGATAGATTTGAAGATAAAGTTTTAAAGATTAGACAGGGTGACGACTTATTACCAAGCGTAATGAAAATGGTTAAAGTTTTTGTTGCGATAAAAAGAAGATTAAGACCTGGAGATAAAATGTCAGGTAGACATGGCAACAAAGGCGTTGTTAGTAAAATTGTTCCTGTTGAAGATATGCCTTACAGAGAAAATGGAAAACCAGTTGATATTGTCTTAAACCCTTTAGGAGTCCCAAGTCGTATGAATGTTGGACAAATATTAGAAACACACCTTGGTTGGGCTTGCAAAGAATTTGGTGATCAAATGAAAGATTTAATATTTGAGAATCAAAAAAAAATTGAAAAAACAGAAAAAATATCTTCTTTTTTAAAATCTGTTTATGGAAAAGAAATTTTTGAAAATAGTTTAGATAAGCTAAGCAAAACTGAGTGGAAAGATTTATGTGAAAATCTTCAAAATGGCATTCCTATAGCAACCCCAGTATTTGATGGAGCTAAAGAACAAGATGTAACTAAAATGCTCGAACTTGCAAAATTACCTAATTCTGGACAAACTTTCTTATGGGACGGAAGAACGGGTGAAAAATTTGATAGAGAAGTCACTGTTGGAATAATATATATGTTAAAATTACATCATCTAGTTGAAGACAAAATTCATGCTAGATCAACGGGTCCATATAGTTTAGTTACTCAACAACCTTTGGGTGGTAAGGCTCAATTAGGTGGTCAAAGGTTTGGTGAAATGGAAGTTTGGGCTTTAGAAGCTTATGGTGCATCATATACTCTTCAAGAAATACTAACAGTTAAATCTGATGATGTAGCTGGCAGAGTAAAAGTTTATGAGACTATTGTAAAAGGTGAAGAAAATTTCGAGTCAGGTATACCTGAGTCATTCAATGTACTAGTTAAAGAAATTAAAGCTTTAGCACTTAATGTGGAGTTAATTTAATTATGAAAAAAGAACTTACAGATTTATTTAAAAATTCAGAAATATCTGAAGCACAAAATTTTAGCAGTATTAAAATTACTTTAGCTAGTCCAGAAAAAATAAAGTCCTGGACTTATGGTGAAATTAAAAAACCTGAAACAATAAATTATAGAACATTTAGACCGGAAAAAGATGGTTTATTTTGTGCAAGAATATTTGGACCAATAAAAGATTATGAATGCTTATGCGGTAAATATAAACGAATGAAATTTAGAGGAATTATATGTGAAAAATGTGGTGTTGAAGTAACAAAATCAAATGTAAGACGTGAAAGAATGGGTCACATTAATTTAGCTACACCTGTAGCACACATCTGGTTTTTAAAGTCATTACCAAGCAGAATATCCTTAGCAGTTGACATGAAATTAAAAGAAGTTGAAAGAGTTTTGTATTTTGAAAATTTTATTGTCATAGAGCCCGGTCTCACAGGATTAAAAAAACACCAATTATTAAATGAAGATGAATTAGCAAAGTATCAAGATGAATTTGGTGAAGAATCCTTTACAGCTAGCATTGGTGCTGAAGCTATATTAGAAATTCTAAAGTCAATGGATTTAGTGGCTGAAAGAGAATTACTAACCAAAACAATTAAAGAAACAAAATCCAAAGTAGCTGAAGAAAGATCTATAAAGAGATTAAAATTAATAGAATCTTTTATTGAAACAGGCAACAAACCTGAATGGATGATACTTACAATTATTCCTGTTATTCCACCAGAATTAAGACCATTAGTACCCTTAGACGGAGGTAGATTTGCTACGTCTGATTTAAATGATTTATATAGAAGAGTTATCAATAGAAATAATAGATTAAAGAGACTAATGGATCTTAAGGCTCCAGATATCATAGTTAGAAATGAAAAAAGAATGCTTCAAGAATCTGTTGATGCATTATTTGATAATGGAAGAAGAGGAAGAGTAATTACTGGCACAGGAAAGAGACCACTTAAATCATTAGCTGAAATGCTCAAAGGTAAACAGGGTAGATTTAGACAAAACTTATTAGGTAAGAGAGTTGATTATTCAGGAAGATCAGTTATCGTTGTTGGACCAGATCTTAAACTACATCAATGTGGACTGCCTAAAAAAATGGCTTTAGAATTATTTAAACCTTTTTTATATGCTAGATTAAACAAGTTAGGCTTGGCATCAACAATTAAACAGGCAAAAAAATTAGTTGAAAAAGAAACAGATGCGGTTTGGGATGCTTTAGAATTAATTGTCAGAGAACATCCAGTTATACTCAATAGAGCTCCAACACTTCATAGACTTGGAGTTCAAGCTTTTGAACCAAGATTAATAGAAGGTGACGCTATAGAATTACACCCATTAACATGTGCAGCATTTAATGCTGATTTTGATGGAGATCAAATGGCTGTTCATATTCCCTTAAGTTTAGAGGCACAGTTAGAAGCAAGAATTTTAATGTTGTCTACAAATAATATTTTAAGTCCATCAAATGGCAAACCAATTATAGTTCCTAGTCAAGATATGATTTTAGGGATCTATTACTTATCACAACCCCCATTCCAAACTAAAAAAATTGAAGGATATTTTGTTAATGTTTCAGAAATAGATCAAGCTTTAGAGACAGGTCATATTAAAGTTCACTCAACTATAATATCTAGATTTGAAACCATTGATGAAAATGGAAACAAAAAAATAGAAAAATATACGAGTACAGCAGGAAGATTTTTACTTGCTAATTTATTACCTAAAAATAAAGATATTAAATTTTCTTTAATTGATCGATTATTACCTAAAAAAATTGTTTCTGAAATAATAGATATGGTTTTCAGATTTTGTGGTCAAAAACTAACAGTTATATTTTGTGATCATTTAAAAGATCTTGGTTTTAAACATGCATTCAAAGCGGGTATTTCATTTGGTAAAGATGATCTTGTTATCCCTGCTTCCAAAGAAGGTTTAATAAATGATACAAAAAAATTGATATCAGATTATGAAGGCCAATATTCTGAAGGCTTAATTACAAGAGGTGAAAAGTACAATAAAGTTGTCGATGCTTGGTCAAAATGCACAGACAAAGTAGCAGCAGAAATGATGAAAGGTATTTCGGCAACAGAAACCACTAAAGATGGAATGAAAATTAACTCTGTTTTTATGATGGCAGATAGTGGAGCCAGAGGATCGGCTGCACAAATGAAACAGCTAGCCGGTATGAGAGGTTTAATTGCAAAGCCTTCTGGTGAAATTATTGAAACGCCAATTACATCTAACTTTAAAGAAGGACTTACAGCTCTAGAGTATTTTAACTCTACACACGGAGCAAGAAAAGGCCTAGCAGACACGGCTTTAAAAACTGCTAATTCTGGTTATTTAACTAGAAGATTGTGTGACGTAGCACAAGATTTAACAGTAACAAAAGTTTCGTGCGAAAAACCTGGATTTTTAGTGCTTTCAGAAGTTATAGAAGGTGGAAATGTGATGGTAAGTTTATCAGAAAGAGCTCTTGGTCGAATTGCAGCTTCTGATATAAAAAATCCTATCACTGGAGATGTGGTAATTAAAAAAGCATCAATGATAGATGAGTCGGGATGTGATAAAATTGATGCAGCAGGAATTAAAACTATTAAAGTCTATTCGGTTATCACATGTAGCTCTAAAGAAGGTGTATGTTCAACCTGTTATGGTAGAGATCTATCAAGAGGCAAGATGGTTCATGTTGGTGAAGCAATAGGAATGATATCAGCTCAATCAATCGGTGAACCTGGAACTCAACTTACAATGAGAACTTTTCACACTGGTGGATCAGCTTCACTAAAACAAGAATCCCAAATAATAAGCAAAGATAAAGGTACATTAAAAATTATTAACACAAATTTACTTGAAGACTCTAAAAAAAATCTTGTTGTAATGGGAAGAAATACTCAACTCTCTATTGAAGATGATAACGGCAACCAAATTGCACTTTATAAAGTTCCATACGGATCAAAGTTGTTTTATCAAAATGGCGAAAGTATTAAAAAAAATGTAAAGATTTGTGAATGGGATCCATACACAACCCCAGTTATTGCAGAAAAAAGTGGTATAGCAGGATTTGTTGATTTAGTAGATGGCATATCAATTCAAGAAACTACTGATGATGCTACTGGAATTTCCTCTAAATCAGTTGTTGATTGGAGAGCACAATCAAAAAATACCGATTTAAAACCAAGAATAACCCTAAGAGATGACAAAGGAAATGTAATTAAAAAAGCCGATGATAATGAAGCTAGATACTATTTAGTACCTGACTCTATTTTGTCTGTTAAAGATGGTCAAAAAATATTTGCTGGAGATATTATCGCGAGGCTACCAAAAGAAACTTCTAAAACAAAAGATATTACTGGTGGACTACCAAGAGTAGCTGAACTATTTGAAGCAAGAAAAGCTAAGGATAGTGCAATAATCGCTGAAAATGATGGAAAAGTTTTATTTGGAAAGGAAGTTAGAGGTAAACAAAGAATATCTATTCAACCTGAAAATGGAGACGCAACTAATTATCTTATTCCAAAAGGAAAACATATTAACTTTAACCAAGGTGAAGAAATTAAAAAAGGAGAATATCTTTTAGACGGTCAACCATTACCACATGACATTTTGAGAATTCTTGGTATTGAAGAACTAACAGAATACTTCGTAAACCAAGTCCAAGAAGTTTATAGACTGCAAGGAGTAGTTATAAACGACAAACATATAGAAACTATCCTAAGACAAATGTTAAAAAAAATAGAAGTTAAGACCACGGGGGATTCAAACTATTTACCTGGTGAAGTTATAGATAGAATTAAATTCGATAATGTGAACGAAAAGCTAAAAAAAGATGGCAAAATTCCAGCACTTGGTGAAAGAGTTTTGATGGGTATTACTAAAGCTTCATTACAAACAGAATCATTTATTTCAGCGGCTTCTTTTCAAGAGACTACCAGAGTTTTAACAGATGCTGCGATAAGAGGAAAAGTTGATAACCTTCAAGGATTAAAAGAAAATGTTATTGTAGGAAGATTAGTTCCAGCAGGAACAGGTCATATTAAAAATAATTGGAATGTAAAAGCTATTAAAGAAGATCAAAAATTTCTTTCTGACAAAGAACAACCAGAAGTGTCAGAAACTCAGGTAAATCAATAAAAAAAACCTATTCTTTTGTCTTTTTAATTTGACAAAGTGAGATTCTATAGTACTTTCACCATGTTTTTGGTTGGAATGTAGTGACTTGGGCACTAAACGCTGCCACAAAATAACCTGTCAGTTATTTTCATCAAAAATAAATTTAATTACAAAATTATATGCCAACAATTAATCAGTTGTTAAGAAAAAAAAGAATAAAACCTATTACAAGGAACAAAGTTCCTGCATTAGAAAAACAACCTCTTAAAAGAGGTGTGTGTATTAAAGTTTATACTACGACTCCTAAAAAACCCAATTCAGCATTAAGAAAAGTTGCGAGAGTAAGACTATCAAACGGTTTTGAGGTTACAGCATATATTCCTGGGGAAGGACACAACTTACAGGAACACTCAGTTGTTTTAATTAGAGGAGGCCGTGTCAAAGATTTGCCTGGTGTAAGATATCATATTCTTAGAGGAAATTTGGATACACAAGGTGTTGCAAATAGAAAAAAACGTAGATCACTTTATGGTACAAAAAAAGGTAAATAATTATGTCTAGAAAAAAAACTCAACCAAAAAAAATTCAACCTGTTGATCCTAAATTTAAATCATCAATAATTCCAAAATTAATTAACTCTATAATGTTTGATGGAAAAAAGGTTGTTGCTGAAAAAATTGTATATGCTGCTATAGAAAAAATTAAATCTAAAACTAAAGAAGAGCCTATTGATATTTTTAATCAAGCAATAAGCAATATTAAACCGTCTGTAGAAGTAAGATCTAGAAGAGTAGGTGGAGCTACTTATCAAGTTCCGGTTGAGGTTAAAAATAAAAGAGCTCAAGCCTTAGCTATTAGATGGCTTATTGATGCTTCAAGAAAAAGAAAAGACAAACATATGTCTGATAAAATATTCAACGAACTTTATGATGCTTATGAAAAAAAAGGATCAGCAGTTAAAAAAAGAGAAGATGTGCATAAAATGGCTGAGTCAAATAAAGCTTTTGCCCATTTTAGATGGTAAAAAATTATGGCTAGAACACACAAGTTAGATAAATATAGAAATATTGGAATCATGGCCCATATTGATGCTGGCAAAACCACCACGACGGAAAGAGTTTTGTATTATACGGGAAAGAGTCACAAAATTGGTGAGGTTCATGATGGTGCAGCAACAATGGACTGGATGGAACAAGAACAAGAAAGAGGAATAACAATTACTTCAGCGGCTACTACTTGTTTTTGGAATGATCACAGAATTAATATTATAGATACACCAGGTCACGTAGACTTTACTATTGAGGTAGAAAGATCCTTAAAAGTATTAGACGGTGCTGTTGCTGTCTTTGATGGTGTTGCTGGAGTAGAACCTCAATCTGAAACAGTTTGGAGACAAGCTGATAAATATAAAGTTCCAAGAATTTGTTTTGTTAATAAACTTGATAGAACAGGTGCTGATTTCTTTAGGTGTGTCGATATGATTAAAGATAGATTGGGCGCTAAACCAATGATTTTACAAGTTCCTATTGGTATAGAAGCTTCTTTATCTGGAGTAGTTGATTTAGTTAAAATGAAAGCACAAGTATGGAAAAATGAGGCACTTGGTGCAGAGTGGGAATACAAGGAAATTCCTGATGATCTAAAAGAAATTTCACAAAAATATAGAACAGAATTAATTGAAATGGCCGTTGAACAAGACGAAAAACTTATGGAAAGTTATTTGAATGGTGAAGAAGTAAAAGAAGAAGATTTAATAAAATGCATAAGAAAAGGAACATTAAATTTTAGTTTTGTGCCTATAACAACAGGATCTGCATTTAAAAATAAAGGTGTTCAACCATTACTTGATGCTGTTGTAAATTATTTACCAAGTCCAATAGATATCGGCTCAATTAAAGGAACTAAACCAGGTTCTGAAGATGAAATTGAAATGAAATTTGATGATGGCGCAGGTTTTTCAGCGTTAGCATTTAAAGTTGCTAATGATCCATTTGTTGGTTCTTTAACATTTATTAGAATTTATTCTGGTACAATTAAAACTGGAACAGGTATTTATAATTCATCTAAAGAAAAAGAAGAAAGAGTTGGTAGAATGTTATTAATGCATGCAAACTCAAGAGAAGACATTAAAGAAGCCAATGCAGGAGATATAGTAGCCTTAGCCGGACTAAAATATACTATAACTGGTCACACATTATGTGATGAAGAAAAACCTATCTTATTAGAACCAATGGAATTTCCAGAACCAGTAATTGAAATTGCAGTAGAACCAAAAACAAAAGCTGACCAAGAAAAAATGGGTGAAGCTTTAGGAAGATTAGCAAAAGAAGATCCATCATTTAGAGTAACATCTGACGAAGAATCGGGACAAACAATTATCAAAGGAATGGGTGAACTTCATTTAGATATTATTGTTGATAGAATGAAAAGAGAATTTAAAGTTGAAGCAAATGTAGGTGCTCCTCAAGTTGCATATAGAGAAACATTACAAAATCCTTCAGAATTTGAATATACACATAAAAAGCAAAGTGGAGGTGCTGGCCAATTTGCCAAAGTTAAAATTTTGGTGGAACCTCAAGAACCAGGAAAAGGTAGAGAAGTAGAAAGTAAAATTAAAGGTGGAGCCATACCAAAAGAGTTTATTCCTGGAGTTGAAAAAGGAATTGAAACAATTTCTGATAGTGGAATTTTAGCTGGTTTTCCAATTATAGATTATAAAGTTACAATTTTAGACGGTTTACATCACGATGTTGACTCAAGTGTTCTTGCATTTGAATTAGCTAGCAGAGCATGTTTTAAAGAAGCTTGTATAAGAGGTACATTAAAATTATTAGAACCAGTAATGAGAGTTGAAGTTGTAACTCCTGAAGATTATATGGGTGATGTTATTGGAGATTTAAACAGTAGAAGAGGTCAAATAAATACGCAAGAGCAAAGAGGAAATGCAACCGTAATAACAGCTATGGTTCCTCTAGCTAATATGTTTGGGTATATAAATAGTTTAAGGTCTATGTCACAGGGTAGAGCACAATATTCTATGTTTTTTGACCATTATTCAAAAGTTCCACAAAATGTTCAGGATGAAGTAACAAAGAAAATTGCAGGCTAAATAATTATGGATAAACAAAATATAAGAATTAAATTAAGAGCTTACGACAATAAAATCTTAGATGCATCTACTGAAGAAATTGTTAACACTGTCAAAAGAACAGGTGCTACAATAAAAGGGCCGATACCACTACCAACAAGAATTGAAAAATATACAGTATTAAAAGGTCCTCATATAGATAAAAAAAGTAGAGAACAATTTGAAACCCGTACACACAAAAGATTAATTGATATAATTGAACCCACTCCTCAAACTGTTGAAGCTCTAATGAAGTTAGATCTAGCATCAGGTGTTGATGTAGAAATTAAAATATAATTATGACTGAAATAGCTTTAATAGGAAAAAAAATTGGAATGAGTAGAGAGTTCTATAAAACTGGTCGATTAGTTCCTGTTACTGTTGTAAAAATGGAAAAGGCTAGAGTTATTAGTGTTATTGATGAAGATAAACGAGGGTATAAAGCTGTTCAATTAGGTTTTGGTAATATTAAAAGTTCAAAACTTACAAAATCTATGAAAGGTTTTTACGCAAAGAAAAATACTGAAGCTAAAAAAAAACTTAAAGAGTTCAGAGTTAAAAGTACAGAAGGCTATAAAGAAGGAAATGAGTTTGGTTTAGAGATTTTTAAGGAAGTTAAATTTGTCGATACAACATCAAAAACCATTGGTAAAGGTTTTGCTGGAGCAATGAAAAGACATAACTTTGGAGGATTAAGAGCTACTCACGGTGTATCTGTTTCACACAGATCTCATGGTTCAACTGGCCAAAGACAAGATCCAGGTAAAGTATTTAAAGGAAAGAAAATGGCAGGCCACATGGGTGACAAGTTAAGAACAATGCAAAACATAGAAATTATAAAAACAGATTTAGAAAATGAATTATTATATTTAAAAGGTTCAATTCCTGGTACAAAAAATACAGAAATATTAGTTAAGAAATCAGTTAAAGATATTAAAAAGCTAACAATTAATGAAAAAATTGCTGCTGCTGAAGAAGCTAAAAAAACTCCAGATAAAAAGAAAAAATAATGAAAATTGATAAATTAAATTTAGATGGTAAAAAGGTTACAATTGAAGTTTTAGATAGCATTTTTTCAGCGAAAATTAACAAAAGACTAGTAAATAATGTTTTGTATAAAACTAACGCTAACTACAAAGGTAGGCACGCAAAAACCAAACAACAAAATGAGGTTGCAGGCTCAACATCTAAAATTTATGCTCAAAAAGGAACAGGTGGAGCTCGTCATGCCAGTAGAAAAGCTCCTATTTTTGTTGGTGGT
>Ga0114997_10003159_pt1 | contig 13014 bp, 13 predicted proteins | sample ArcticOcean_MG_C_2_FD_87045 | JGI IMG/M metagenome (GOLD analysis project Ga0114997, IMG submission 87045) | Marine microbial communities from western Arctic Ocean - ArcticOcean_MG_CB4_136 | ecosystem: Environmental > Aquatic > Marine > Oceanic | place: Arctic Ocean: Canada Basin | collected... | reverse complement strand
TTTTATAGCCGGCAATGTCCTACTCTTCCGTGTCTTAAGACAAAGTACCATTGGCGCTGAAGGGCTTGACTTCCGAGTTCGGAATGGGATCGGGTATAACCCCTTCGCAATAATCACCGGCGGTTGTGTTATATCTAATTAAAAAATATTGTAAACAATAAATAAGCTATTGTTTCAAGGGTTTTTCCATTTTTTTCTTGATAAGAGAAATTTAATTTTGATTATAATAAAGTTCTTCTTTTTGTTTATCAGAAGGGTAGCTAATTAAGACTGCTTTATAAATGCCTTTATAAACAAAAAAACTAGAACAACCTGCAGCAACATATGGTGAAGCTTCAAATAATTTTCTTATATCATTCAAATTTGAACAACCACCAACATTAATAAAAGGTCTAGATATAAATTGTGATATATACTTAACAAAATTTAAATCATATCCTTGCATTTTACCATCATCATTAAATGAATTTAAAATAATCTCACCTACACCATTTTTTTGAATTTGATCAAGATAATCTTCGATTTTTTTATCTACAATAATCCCATTGTTCCCCACTATAAAATATTTATTGTCAATTTTCTTATAATTAATACAGACTGAAATACTCTGAGAGCCTATTTTTTGGGCTGCTTTAGAAATAATATCTTTATCAGCCAAAGATGATGTGTTGATACAAACTTTTTCTATACCAAGTTTAATAATTTGGTTCATTGAATCAATATCTTTTATACCCCCACCATAAGTCAAAGGCATTCGGGAAATACTAGCTATTTTTTCCAATAGATTATAATTAATTCTTGAGTTAATGTTTCCAGCATCTAAATCAAATATAGCCAGCTCATCAACATTTTTCTCGTTAAATATTCTTATATTATTTAAAATATCCCCTATGTAATTTCTATTTTGAAATTGAGTTGTCTTCACACAGTCACCATTTTTGTCAAATAATAAAAAAGGAATAATTCTATTTTTAAGCATTTTCGTAAAAATTTAAAAGAATCTTACTTCCAAGTAAATGACTCTTTTCTGGATGAAATTGTATTCCATAAATATTATCTTTTTTGAAAGCACTTACAAAATTTTCTCCATAAAAAGTTTCACAAACCTTATGCTTTTCATTTAAACTTAATAAAGCATATGAATGCAAAAAATAAAAATATGAATTTTGGTCAATACCATCAAAGAGATTAATCTTATTATCAAATTTTATATTATTCCATCCAATATGAGGAAGAATTTTATTCTTTAATTTTTCAAATTTTGCATCAATTAATTTCATGCCATTTAAATTTCCCTCTAAACTTCTTTGAGCTAAAATTTGCATTCCAATACATATTCCAAGTATTTTATTGTCAGGATTTTTTGTAAAATCAATAATCTTTTTGAATAATTTTTTTTCTTGTAATAAACTTACTGCATTATCAAAGGATCCAACACCTGGAAGAATTAATTTTTTTATATTTTGGTTTAAATCTTCAGTATTAGATATTATTTTTAGATTTATATTCTTTTCTTTATAGATATTATAAAATGCATTAATGTTTCCAATTCCATAATCAATAATACCAATCATCTGATAAGTCTATTTTCTATTCTTAAAAATCGACTAATTTTCACAAAAAATTGAATCAAATGATAATTAGATTTATAATCATTAAACATTTTATTTTTTGACTGCATTATATTGTTCAACTCGTTTTCTGTAATTTCTAGTTTTTTGCAAACAAAATTAAATTCATTTTTTGCATCAATTTCATTTATTGGATCATTAGATAGGATTTTTAAAGCCTCCTCTCTTTTAATTTGATTTGAAAGAATTAAACTAGACAAGTGTGCTTTTCTTTTGTCAAAACCAAACTTTTTTAACAACCAGAAACCTTCATAAAATTTGGTGAATCTTGACTCATAATGTTTATGCTCATATTTAATCCAACCATATTTTTTTTGAAGTAACTCAATACTTTTTTCTTTATTAAATTCAATCTCATTTAATGGTTGTATTACTTTGATGCCTTTAAAAAACCTATAAAATATTTTATATTTAAAAATATCACATAGAGGAAATTTTTCTAATTTCTCTTTTCCAAATATCTTATGAATTTCCTTTATATGCTTTAAATCAGATGCATGATATGCCCATTCTAGTGGTTCTCTAATACACTCTGTTGCAAAATTTCCACCTGTAAAAATATATTTTATCTTATTTTTTGCTGCATAGTTATATATAGATGCAAATATGGCATGGTCTTGTGGTATATCAAGATTAGGATGTTGAGCTCGAAAAAAAGATAGTTGTAAATCTCTCATTTCTCTCCAAGGAATAACGATTGTAATTAAATCTAATTCTAGTCCATCAACAATTTTTTCAATATTGCTTACTGAATTTACTGAATTCCATCCAGTGTCCACATGTAATACTAAAGGATTTAACTTTAATTCAGTTTTTATATAATGAGCTAAAAAACTACTATCAACTCCACCACTTATACCAATCAAACAGTCATATTTTGAATGATTATTTGCTTTGATTTTTTGCGATAATTTAGACAGCTTAATGTTTGATCTATTATGATTTATTATTTTATTTTTAATTCGACTATCAAAATTTTGACAATGATCACATAAACCATCATTATTAAATGAAATTTTTTTATCTGTTGAATCCATCACACATTTGGTACAGATTTTTATAGGTAATTTCATATTTATGAGTTCTTTAATTTTTTTTGGAATATATTAATATAAATACTATATACTACTGCGATAAGTATTGATGAAGTAAAAATCATAAATCTCAAGTATAATTTACTAATCACTCCTAATTGAAAATCTTCCTCTAGATATTTTGTAACAAATCCATAGCCTATATCGGATATCAAAATATTTTGAGGTAAAAAATTTATTGAATCAACCAAACTCATACCAATAAAAAATGAGTAACTTTCACGTAAACTTATATCTAATTTTAAGCCAGACATTAATTCAAAAAAAATTAAAAACTCAAAAATGTGTAAGAATATAAAAAAAAAAATAAACTTTCTCAAAAATTCAGCTTTATGTGACGTGATATCAAAAATTGATAATAATATTTTTATTTTTGATAAGTAATTTTTATTTGTTAAATATTTTTCAAATATAAATTGAACCAACTTTAAAGCCACTAAAGGAATAATAATAACAAAAATACTACAAGCAAAGGTTAAGTAATATGAATTGATATTTAAAAATTTATAATCTGGCATAAAAACTAACATCTCAAAAGAAATAAATAATAATGTCAAAAATAAATAAAGCCAAGTTATCATCAAATATACTGCAAAAAATTTGTCATAACCCAGATTTAAATTTTTTAATTGTTTTGCTCTATATAATATTCCTAAAAAGGGAATTGAGTTTAAAAATTGACTATTAAAGTAAATTAAATTCCATTTACTATTTAAAATTTTAAGATTACAAACGTGTCTTAAAGTTAGCAAAATTAGTTTAGAATAAATAAGAATAGATAACGTGCTAATAAAAATTATTTTAAAAACCTTAATCAGTCCAAAATTAAATACATTATAAATTATATTTTGGTTTTCTCTCAAGTTTAAATAAATAAAAATTAAACACCCAACAATTAAAGATAATTTAAAGAAAGTTTTCAAGGTATCTCTTTTATAAAATTAAATGTTTCATTTGATGAAGTTTTCCAATTAAATTTTTTTACAATTTTTAAACAAGTTTTTTATTTTTTTAATTTTTTAATTTTTGTTTAAAATTTAAAATATAAATTTTAATCAAGCTACCTATATCATGTGGATTATCTGGATCAAAATATATAGTATTTCTTTGTAAAATTTCCTTGTAAACGGGATAATTACTAGAGATTATTGGTAATGATGATGCAATTGTTTCTAATATGATCAATCCAAAAGCCTCACATTTAGATGGATAAATTTGTAAATCAAATTTTGGGTAAATAGTAATTAAATTTTAACACTATTTTTTAAATTCTCTGAAAAAATTTTTTTGTATACCGTTAGGAATGACTTTGAATTTAATTTCTTTTTACCCAAAAAACTTATTAAAATATTTAGATAATAATACAAAACCATCAGATCTTGAAATCAAAAATCTGTATAATAGATTTAGTAAATAATTTTTTATAACTAATAATGGCCTATCCTGTAAAAAATTTTCCACTGTTTAGATGTAAACTTGAAATATATTTAACTTTTTTATTATTTATTTTAAGTTCATCAATAGCATTGCTTAAAGATGCCACATATATTATTTCTTTTTCTTTTGCCTCATAATTTTTAAGTAATTATTTTAAGTGAGTAAAACCGCCACTATCTTGTACAATGTTTGAAGTACCTATTAGTACGTTCATTTTATTTTTCTAAAATTTTTAAATATTTAAAATATATGAATAAAACAATAAACATTTTAAAACTAACAACAAAATCTAAAGATACACCAGTCGTCAGTAAAAAAATAACTGTGTATAATCTCATTTTCAAAGCAAAAATACATATAATTGCTAGTCCAATGATGCCGTTTGCAAATAAAATTCTAAGTATAAACGACTCATAATAGATGGATGTGTACCCTGTCCCAAACAAATTTGTTAAAATATTTAGATTAAATGTATTAGCATGCATAGCCCAATCAACCAAACGCATGCCCCATGAATAATATTGGTCTCCAATAGTGCTAAAATCAGTAAATATATTTTGATTAAAAAAAATCAACCTTATTAAAGATTCAATTAAAAGAAGAAAATCTATATCAAAATATTTTAGGACAAAAAAATAAAATCCATATACGAATAAGGATAAAATAACTAAAGAAAATAGATTAAATCTAACTTTACCTAAATACAAAAATACAATGGAAGCAAAAAAAGGAATCATTACTCCCCTAGTACTTGCTAAATATAAAATTATTAATGTTGAAAATAAATAAATATTAATTTTTTTTTTATCATAATGATAAATTAAAAAATATAATATTGATGTAATAAAACTTAGCTCCCAACTTCCAGAAAATATTCCTGCTGCTTTCCATAAATTATAGTCAGGTTCATAATATTTTATAGAGCTTAAAAATCCTAATATTTCATGATATTGTAGTAAAGCGACTATTAGATTAATTATAATTAAAAATTTAGAAAAAATTATTATTTTTTTATAATCTAGCTTAAAATTAGAGAAAAAAATTACAAATATAATATACTCAAAAATTCTAATAATTGTTATAAAAATTATAGGTACATCATTTCCTATTCCTACTGAATAAGATAAAAAAATAATCGCACAAAATAAATAAAATTTAGAATCATCATTGATTTTAAAATTTTTTGGATTAAATAATATTAAAAGAAACAATACTATACTTATAAGATTTTCAACTCTTATCCCCTGATAAAAGTTACCGATGTCTATCAGATTAATTTTGGGTGTTACTAATAAAAAAAGAATGAGATTTGTTATTGGAAATAATTTGAATTTTGAAGAGTTTGTGATAGATATCATATTATTATGAAGGAAATTAAACCATTTACAGTCGATGACTTTATTATATTTTTAAAAACTAAAATAGCAATTATATTGTTTAGTACATTCTTGTTATCAGCAATAACTAGTTTTTATCAAGTATCTTATGAAGATCATTGGGAGGTAAAAGTTTCAAGAACTGTCGACAATAGCTCATTAGTAGAAACAATAATACTTATTAAAAATCAAGCAGTGGTAAAGTCCAAAAAATATAATGAACCTACATCAGTAGTCGACCCAATGACTTTAATGGGTGGTTTAAATGATTTAATAAACTCATCCATGATTAATTATCTATCTAATGCGGACATTGAATATACCGGCATAAAAAAGCCAAAGAGTAATGTAAATTTATTAAAAAAAGAAGTTTATGACTTAATAATAAGAGGCCAAGATACTAAAAATGAAAATATTTTAAAGTATAATTTAAGTAGATTTATTGCAGATACAAACAGATTAACAAGAGAAATCATAAAAATGCAATATGAGCTTGACCCAACTTATAATCTAGATATTTATAATTTTAAAATTATTGAAACGCTGAGAGTGGAGGGTTTTAATTATTTACAAATTGTAAAAATTATATTTATTAACCTAATAGTTAGCATTTTTGGTTTATTTATTTTTCATATAAGAAAAGCAATTAACTTATTTTAATTCTGTGGCTATAAATTAAACATAAGTATAATAAGATTTGTAAAGAGACTACAATAAGAGATTTTAAAAATAGTATAAATATCAAATATGGTATTATAGTTAACATAATCACTATTAACGATACCGTAAATTGATTATATTTTTTTAACAATAAGTGATGAATGTGATTATTGTCAGGTAAAAAAGGGTTTTTTCCATTAGCAAATCTTATTAAGAATAACCTCAACATATCTAATCCAGGCACCAATAATAAAATTAAAATTTCTTCGACTAAAATTTTTCCAAAGACAATGTTAGATTTTATTAAATAAATTGATACTAAATATGATAAAAAATAAGATCCACTATTCCCTAAGAAAATTCTATTCCTATAATTAAGATATAAAAATAAAATCAATGGTGATAATAGTGAAATAAAAAAAATACTATCAATACCTTTTATTAAAAATACTAAAAAAAATAAAAAAAGATAAAAACCAGATTGAAGATTAATACCATCGTACATATTAAATGCATTCATAAAACAAAAAATACAAAATAATGTAAAAAAAAATTTAAAATCACCAAGAACAATTACTGTCTCAAATGCATCAAAACGTATGAAATAAACTTGTAATTGAGGATTATTTAATAATAAAATTAAAATAACAAATATAAAAATGACAGATTTTTTTAACGGAGATAGGGAATATTTATCATCTATCAATCCTACAAAAAGAACAAAACTTGCTGTTATTAAAATTACTAAGTTCTCCTTAAAAGAAAAGAAAAGTTCACTTTCTGAATTGAAAAAAATATTAAAGAAGAAGTAGATAATGAAAATTAAATAGAAAATTATACCACCAATGGGAGGAATATTTCCTAAGTGAATTTTTCTTTTTTCCAGGTCACTATGATCATAAATGTTAATAATTAATTTAATTTTTTCAAAAAAGAAGTAGAACAGGATTGTTAAAATAATTGAAACTATAGGTAAAATATAGATTAAATTATTATTGTTTATTGCCATCATTATACAAACACCATAAAATACTTATTGATAATATATTCATTATAATTAAACCATTGTGAAAAAAGTTACCATACGGAAGTAGTGGGAAAAAAATCAAAAAAACTAGAAATGTTGTGGAAATTATTAAAGAATTATTTTTAGCTGCTTTAATATTTGAAAAAAGAGAGAAGTAAAAATATGTTAAAAATAAAATACCAATAATTCCAAGTTCAGCAAGAAACTGAATAATAATATTATGTGGATGTGTAGAGCATGAGTGTATCCCAGTATTAAATTTATCTTCATTACATTTAATTCTAAACATTTTAAGACCTTGACCAAATAAAATATTATCTTTAAACATTTCCATTCCACTTGAATAATGATCGTCGTGCATTGCTGATAAAGATAAAATATTTTTTTTATTTGTTGTTTTAACTTGCTCAAGATTTAACTTGGATTTCTCAAATATTCTTTGAGAGAAATTATTGTTAGAATTAAAAATAAAAATTAAAGTTACAGTAAATAAAATAATAATTTTTAATTTATTTAATAAACTTTTAGGTAAAATTAAAATTAAAGTCAACGTATACACAAGACCTAGAAAAAATGCTACTCGCTCCCCACTCAAAATTAACAAATAAATTAAAACTATTGTAAGTAGAATTAATTTTAAAAAATTTTTGAAATAAACATTATTTTGATGAAAAAATAACGATAATGGAATTATCAATAATAATACTCTGAATGTATAACTGCCCATTATTAATTCATCACCAAAAAAACTACTGACTCTATTGGGATGCAAAAGATCATAACCAAATAAGTTAGATTTAAATACATATTGATAAGTTCCATCTATAGTCAATATAATTAGCAAGCTAATTAAAATTAAATATAAATAACGAAGATTTAAAACTTTATTTATATACAAATAATAAAAAGCAAAAATAAAAATTACATGTCTAAATGAAAAAATTGCTGGCTTTATTGAAATCCATTCAAGAGTAAAAATTGACCTAACCACTAAATATAAGTAAAAAAAAACTAGTATCCAAAAATATTTATTTTTATAAATAAAATTAATTGATTTATTTCGAATTAATAATGCAATAAATAGAACATTTATTATAACAACAGATAAATCAGCAAGAAAATTACCCGATATAATAAAAACAGGTAATAAATAGATCAATGTAGAAGAGACATTTTTCATCATTGATACTTTAGACATTATTTATATTTAATTTCTAACAGTATAATTTAAGTATGAGAGCATATTTCTGACTATTTTATCAGAAAAATTTAAAGTGTCATAGTCTTTAACCAATTTTTGGGTAGTCTTTGATTTTAGTATTTTAATTGCTGTTTGAATCTTATCTCGATCAAGACCACACATTATAGTTGTAGCCTCCTCCATTCCTTCAGGACGTTCATGACTATCTCTAAGCATAATACTTTTTGTTTTTAAAATTGAGGTTTCTTCGGTTAGAGTGCCACTATCTGATAACACAATATAAGAATTTTTTTGTAACTTTATATAATCAGAAAAATTGAATGGTTTTAAAAACATAACATCTTTACTAAATGAAATATTTTTATTATTTTCTAAGATCCTTTTTTTAGTTCTAAAGTGAGTACTAATTACAATTTTTTTATTGTTTTCATTCTTAAGCCATTTTATTATTTCAAAAAATTTATTTAAATTCTCTTTTATATCAACATTTTCTTCTCTATGAAATGAAATTAAAAAATAATTATTTTTTTTTAATTTTAATTTTTTTAAAATATTACTTTTATTAATTTTTGACTTTTGATTATTTATTACCTCTAACATAGGACTGCCAATAGTTATGACTCTATCTGGATACAAGCCTTCTTGTAACAAATAATTTTTCGCTAAATGCGTATATGTGAAATTAATGTCTGAACAATGATCGATCAACTTTCTATTTAGTTCTTCTGGCACTCTTTGATCAAATGATCTATTACCTGCCTCAACATGAAAGATTGGGATATTTCTTTTCTTAGCCGCTATTGCAGCCAAACCTGAATTAGTATCTCCTAGTATCAAAACACAATCAGGTTTTTCAGATAAAAAAATCTTATCTATATTTTCAATAATTTTTGCTATTGTAGAATTTGCTGAATGTGATGCACTATTTAAGTAGAAATTAGGCTTTCTTATATTCAGATCTTTAAAAAAGATTTGATTTAATTCATAATCATAATTTTGACCTGTGTGAACTAAAACTTGTTTAAAATATTTATCAATTTTTTTAATTGTAGATGATAATTTTATTATTTCAGGCCTTGTGCCAACAATTGTGCAAACTTTAAACATATTTCTTATAATCAAATGAATTTAATGATTTGATCTTTTCAATAATTTGATTCACATTTAGTCTATTAGTATTATGGGACGTATATGCATCTTTTAGAGACTTGTTTCTACCTTTTGCAAAGTATTTACTATAATCTAAATCTCTATTGTCAGGAATTATTTTAAAAAACTTTTTATATGATTCTGAGTTTAGTAACTCCTCCTGTGAAACTAAGGTTTCAAATAATTTTTCTCCGTGCCTTGTTCCTATATAATTTATTTTTGAATTTGTTTTTGTCATTTTAACAATTGCTTCAGCAAGGTTTTCAATACTACAGGCTGGAGATTTGTAGACAAATATTTCACCATTCTTACCATTCATAAATGCCTCTAATACTAATTCTACAGACTCTTCTAAGCTCATTAAAAATCTTGTCATGTTTGGACTTGTAATTGTAATTTTTTTATTTTCTTTAATTTGTTCAAAAAACAACGGTATTACCGATCCTCTAGAGGCCATAACATTTCCATATCTAGTAGCACATATTACTGTATTTTTATTATGAAGATCTCTAGATCTGGCAATTACTATTTTTTCCATTAAAGCTTTTGACATACCCATGGAATTAATTGGATACACTGCTTTATCTGTGCTTAAAAAGATTGCTTTTTTTACACCATGTTCAATTACCGATGAAATCACATTGTTTGCACCTATTATATTTGTATTAATAGCTTCCAAGGGGTAAAATTCGCAAGATGGCACTTGTTTAAGTGCAGCGGCATGAAAAACATAATCTACATTTTTCATTGCAAAATCTACACTGGATTTATCTCTCACATCTCCCAAATAAAATTTTATTTTTTTATTCTTATATAATTTTCTCATATCATCTTGTTTTTTTTCATCTCTGCTAAAAATTCTTATCTCTTTTAGATTTAATTTCAAAAATTTTTTTAAAACAGCATTACCAAATGAACCTGTACCACCTGTTACTAATAAGATCTTATTTTTAAAAATATTCATTAGGTTATTTCATTATTAATTCATATTTGTGCATATCCATAATCATCTTTTTCCAACTTGATATTTTGATATTTGTTTTTTTTTCAAAGAGTTTTCCATTTAACGATCTATTAATTTTTAGTTTATTAGAAGACAATATTAATATATTTTTATCATAGATTTCATTAATTAATACTAACAGTTCATAATTACTTATTTTTTTACTAGCTATATTGTAAATACCTTTATTTAAATTTTTTTTTAAGAGTTTTTCAATAACTTTGGATAATTCCAATGTTGTTAATCCTGAAAAAAAAGCTTTTTTAAAGCCATAAACTTTTTTTTGTTTTAAAAACCATTCTAGTAAACCATTATTTTGATTAAATTCATGACCAATAATTGAAGTCCTTAATGTAATACAATTATCAGAATAGACTTCACCAAGAGCTTTTGATAAACCATAATCATCTGTCGAATTTATGATATCGTCTTCTTTATAGTTTCCTTTTTTTCCATCATAAACACAATCTGTACTTATATGTATAAGTTTAAATCTAAACTTTTTAGATAAAATACTTAAATAATTTGGAAGACATGCATTAATTAAATATATTTTATTTTCATCATATAGATGAGATTTTTGTTTAATTATTCCTGCACAGTTAATAATAAAGTCAGGGCGATATTTATGTATAGTATTTTTTAATAAATCAAATTTTTCTAAATCTAAGTTTAAAAATTTTTTATTTTTAAAAAATTTATTTGGAATATTTTTGTTATTTCTGCAAATACCTTTGACTATATAATTTTTACTTTCTAAATAGTTATAAAGTTGATGTCCTAACATCCCTGCTGAACCAAGAATCAGTATTTTTTTTTTATATTTTATTAATTTCATTAATTAATTTGATATTGATTATTTTTTGAGAAAAATTTTTTAAATAAAATTTTTGTGTATTATTTGTAATTTTTTTGTATTGCTCTTGTTTTAATAATTTAATTTTATGAAACATTTCAACATATTGTTTAATATTTTCTGATTTTGAGGCAAAACCTAAATAAAAATTTTTAACAAACTTATAAACTTCACCATCACTAAGTGCAAGTATAGGTTTATTATGAAATAAATAATTTTGAAATTTAGACGGTATTGTTTTATTTAAATCTTTTCCAGCTTTAAGCATTATCAGAAAAAAATTATTTTTCTTATATTGATCCTCAAGTTTCTTACCTTTTAAAAATCCACAAACGGAAATATTTTTAATATTATTTTTCATTATGAACTTTTTAACATAATTAAATTTTTGACCTTCACCACAGATTGTTAAATTTATCATATTAAATTCTTTTGAATTTAAAAAATCTAATAATGTTTCCCAGGGTTGAGCGTTACCAATATTACCGGCATATAGAATGTTAATTTTTTTTTTAAATTTTGTTTTAAAAATTTTTTTTTCAGAATAGGCTGGATTATACAAAACGTTAACTTGTGTTTTGGTTATTTTTTTTATTTCCTTTTGAAAACTCAATGATTGAGCTAAAAGTAGATCGTTACAATTGTATACATGTTTGACAAAAAATTTTAAGAAACTTAGAATAAAATTATTTTTAATCATATCGGTATCTTTTAATATATTTGGCCAAAGATCTTGAACCCAAGTAATTAATTTTGCTTTTTTAATAAATTTAAAAAAAACTCCAATATAAGACTGAAATATTGGTGATGTTGCATATACTAAAATAATGTCATATTTTTTTTTTCTTAAAGTAAAACCGCCAATAAAAATTGAAGATAGTATAAAACTTAAATAATTTAATAATATTCTAAATTTTGAGTTTGTCCCACGAGATATTATTGGAACTCTTATTATTCTATAATTTAATTTTTTTGTTATTGATGTTTTGTATGAATTATATCCTGAAAAAAAATTTCCTTTTGGATAATTAGGGTAACCAGTCAATACATCTATTTCGAAATTCGACTTAGATAATTCATTAACTATAGTGTTAATTGGAAAAATTTCTGGCCAAAAACCCTGTGAAATTACTAAAATTTTTTTCATGAAATTAAAAATTTAGATCCTACTAGTTGATATTTTTCTCCACCAAAATTTGATTTGAAAATAGAGACATTCCTATTATTTGCAAAATCAATGCCTCCTAAATCAAATTTATATAAATTATTCCTTTTTAAAAAAATTATTATTTTCCATAGTAAAAGATCATTTGCGCTTTCGAATTTATCTAAGTTTAGACCAACAAGATAAGATGCTGTATTACCATGTAAGGCTACACATACAGAGGAAATAATTTTTTTGTTTATATATGCATTTAAGATTATTAATTTATTATTTAAAAACAAATCTTTTAATATATTTTCACTCACTCCCTTATAATTTTTTTTTTTTTTTTTTATTTTTTCATTTTCTATAAAATATTATTATTTTTTTTTGAAATTAATATTTATAATAATAATAATATAATTCTAAATTATGA
>Ga0114997_10003158_pt1 | contig 13022 bp, 13 predicted proteins | sample ArcticOcean_MG_C_2_FD_87045 | JGI IMG/M metagenome (GOLD analysis project Ga0114997, IMG submission 87045) | Marine microbial communities from western Arctic Ocean - ArcticOcean_MG_CB4_136 | ecosystem: Environmental > Aquatic > Marine > Oceanic | place: Arctic Ocean: Canada Basin | collected... | reverse complement strand
TTAAATGCATATTTTGCCGTATCTTTGCATCTACACCATTCGCTAGATAATACTTTATCTATTGGAATTTCATTTTTACTAAAAAATAATCCAATTTTTTTAGATTGAATTATACCTTTTCGATTCAAATTTCTTTGGCTTGAACAATCTTTTAAATTAAAGCCTTTTGGATCCCCATTCCCAGGGGCGTAAGCATGTCTAATAAATATTAATTTTTTCCCCTCCTTAAGTGAATTAATTAGTTGTTCATCAGAACTCGTTGGATTTGAAAGTAAAAAAAAACTTAATACTAATATCCTTATTATTCTTTTCATAAAAATAGTTAAATTTTAATTTTTCAAAATAAACTTTAGGACCAACATGCATTTAGCTAACAAAGTTTTTTCTTATGAAAATTAATAAATTTTTCTACGTTTGATTTGTTAAACGATTTGTTTTCTTCGAACGATACTTTTTTCATTGAATAAGCGCTACTTTTTGTTTGTCTTGAAATAATAGTAATATTACCTTTATACAACTTAACTTTAACAGAGCCATTCACTTTATTTCTTTTTAGGTCAACAATTTTTTGAAGTTTAAATCTTGCTTTGGAATACCAATAACCATTATAAATAAGTTTTGCATATTTAGGCATAATTTCATCTTTTTTATGCATTGTTGTTTTATCTAAAGTAACTGATTCAATTGCTCTATGTGCGCTCATTAATAAAGTTCCACCTGGTGTTTCGTAAACACCTCTAGATTTAATTCCAATAAATCTATTTTCAACTAGATCAACTCTTCCAATACCATTTTTACCTGCAAGAACATTCAATTTTTGTAAAAGGGCCCCTGGAGATAATTTTTTTCCGTTAATTGCTATTGGATCTCCATTTTTAAATCCTATAGTTACGAGTGTAGATTTATCAGGTGCTTTTTGAGGAGAAATTGTTCTCTGAAAAATAAATTCAGGGGCTGCATTTTTAGGATTCTCTAAAACTTTACCCTCAGTTGATGTATGAAATAAATTATCATCTATAGAAAAAGGTGGAGCTCCTCTCTTGTCTTTTGGAACAGGTATTTTATTTTTTTTAGCATATTTAATTAAATCTGATCTAGAATTTAATTTCCATATTCTCCATGGAGCTATAATTTTAACTTTTGGACCAAAATAATGATAACCAAGTTCGAATCTTACTTGATCGTTTCCTTTACCTGTAGAACCATGCGAGACTGCGTATGCTTTAAATTTTTTAGCAATAGCAATCTGTCTTTTTGCGATCAAAGGTCTTGCTATAGATGTTCCTAACAAATAAACACCTTCATAAATTGCATGACCTCTAATCATTGGATATACATAATCTTTAACAAACAAATCTTTTAAATTTTCAATAATTATTTTTTTTACTCCAAGCATTCTTGCGTTTTTAAGAATTTTTTTTTTGTTAATTTCTTGTCCAATATTGGCAGTATATGTTATAACTTCTGCATTATAATTTTCTTGAAGCCACTTTAAAATTATAGAAGTGTCCAACCCTCCCGAATAGGCTAACACTATCTTTCTTTTTTTTTTCATTATTTTTTTTAACTACAACTTTTTTTGGCAGTATTATAAGCCTTAGTAAAACCCATCATCGAGTAATGGTCAGTTGTTTGTGTTCCTTTTTCAGAATTACCAACAATCATAAGCCTAGAAGCTTTTTTCATAGTTGAAATTAGTTTTTTTTCATCTTGTGCATCAACAACCCATGCAAAACGTCCTTTGGAAAATAGATCATATGTTTTTTTTCCCGATTTTGCAGCAATTGGAGATTTTAATTTAAATTCATAACCATTAGTGACACTTATTTCATTTTTAATATTTTCAGTAGGTCTAAAACTAACAAACAACCTTGATGCATCCCTTTTTAGTTTTTTTGGAGCTCTAACAATTGGAGTAGATTGAGCAAAACAAACTTTTCCAGTCTCTTGAGACAAAATAAAACTTTCCCAATCTTTAAACTTCCCTAGCTTTTTTAAATTTTCTTCTGCATTTCCAACATTAAAGATTAGAGAAAATAGAATTATTGATATAATTTTTTTTATGGGCATGGATTTGGGTATTTTTTATGAATTTCACCTATCTTTTTAATTAATTCTTTATCTAAATTAATATTTACACTATCTATATTAGTTTTCAACTGCTCCATTTTGGTTGCTCCTATTATAACGGATGTAACAAATGGCTTTATTTCACAAAACTTAATTGCCATTTGGGATATAGATAAATTAAACTCTTTGGCTAAATTCCAATATTCTTCAATAGTTTTTTCTGAATGAAGTGTTCTGTACCTGCCCCAAAAATCATAAAATAAATCCATTCTTGAATTTTTTGGCATAGTACCATTTCTATATTTTCCAGATAAGTAGCCTGATGCTAAAGGTGAATAGGCTAGTAAACCAACTTTTTCTCTTATCGCAATTTCAGATAGCCCAATCTCAAAACCCCTGTTTAAAAAATTATATGCATTTTGTATTGAAACAATCTTAGCAATATTTTTTTGCTCTGCTAATTTTAAATATTGATTAGTGCCCCAAGGCGTTTCATTAGATATACCAATATGCCTTACCTTTCCTGTTTTAACTAATATATTTAATGCATCTAAGGTCTCTTCAATGGCAACGGAATTATCAGCATTTTTATGTTCATATTCTAATTTACCAGAAAAGGCTCCAGAAGGTCTATCTGACCAATGCACCTGATATAAATCTATATAATCAGTTTTTAAATCTTTTAAACTTCTGTCGCAGGCAAATTCAATTTGTTTTTTATTCAAAGAAGTTTTTTCATTATTTGGTCTTAACCAATTCATTCCCGATGTGCCTGCCACTTTATCTGCTAAAATAATTTTATTTCTTTTTTTTGTTTTTACAAACCAGTCCCCAATGTATTGGCTTGTTTTTCCTCTAGTTTCAGCTTTCATTGGAACAGCATAAAGTTCTGCTGTATCAAAGAAATTTACCCCCTGATCTAGAGCGTAGTCCATTTGTTCAAATGCATCTTTTTGAGTGTTTTGTTGACCCCAGGTCATTGTACCTAGACAAATTGAACTTACTTTAATATTTGTATTTCCTAATTTTTTAAAATTCATCTGATTTTTTCTATTTATTAAACCATCTGTGGTACTTGAAAAAGCTTTAAAATGACAATATATATACACTATGGAATTTAATAAACAAAATATTCAATCAAAAGTAACTAGTACAGAGACGCATGTAATTGATGAAGGTCTGAGAGCGTATATGCTTAAGGTTTACAATTATATGGCTTCTGGAATTTTAATTACAGGCTTTATATCATTAATTTTATTTAAATTATCAGTCACGATTTCACCTGATGGTTCTATAGCGGGTCTAACTAGTCTTGGTAATGCGCTCTATAATTCTGCATTAATGTGGGTAGTGATGTTAGCACCCTTAGGAGTAGTTTTTTATATGAGCTTTGGTATTAAAAAAATGAGTGCAACTAAAGCTCAGGGGACTTTTTGGGTATTCGCAGCTCTGATGGGAGCATCACTTTCTTCAATTTTTTTGATTTACACAGGAGCAAGTATAACTCGTGTATTTTTTATAACTTCAGGAACTTTTGGCGCAATGAGTATTTATGGCTACACAACCAAAAAAGATTTAACAAAGTTAGGATCTTTTTTAATGATGGGTTTATTTGGAATTATTATTGCTTCAATAGTTAATTTATTTATGAAATCTACGATGATGTACTATGTAATTTCTATTATTGGAGTTTTAATTTTTGTTGGATTAACAGCTTACGACACTCAAAAAATAAAAAATATGTATCTAGCTAGTGACTCTGGAGAAATAATGGGAAAAAAAGCTGTAATGGGTGCGCTAACGCTTTACTTAGATTTTATCAATCTATTTATTATGCTGCTTAGATTGTTTGGTCAAAGAAGATAAACTTAATTTACCAATTTAAATTTTTTCCAAATTATTTTTTTTATTAATTTTTCCAAATTTTCTGAACTATTAATTATTTTATTTAGACTATCTTTTACTAAATATAATTCATTTTGATTTTTAGGTTTAAAATTTTTTGTTATTTTATAAATTGGCTTTTCTGAAGCTCTATGATAAACATTAAAGCTCACCTCTTTTTTTGAAATACTTAACCCATAATCTTTCCATTCACCACCGGATACCATTTGAGCATATAAATTTAATATCAATTGAAGTTCTTTTTTATTAAAAAAAATATTTTTTTTTCTATTTTCATTATTTATAACTAATTTTAAATGTTTCATTATTCGTTTATTTTGTATTTATTAATTAATGGAATCTGACTTGCTATAAATAAAAAACTAAGAGGCATCAAACCCCAAACCTTAAAATTAACCCAAAAAGCTTCACTTTGTGTTCTCCAAACTATTTCATTAAGTATTGCAACAACAATAAAAAAAACTATCCAACGAGAATTAAGTTTTTGCCACCCTTCATTTTCTAGATTTAATGCATTATTAAAAAAAACTTTTAATAGAGGTTTTGCAGTAAAATATTTGCCAAAAAATAATACTAAAGCAAAAAGTGAGTTTATTATAGTGGGCTTCATATAAAAGAATATTTTATTATCAAAGTACAAAGTAAGACCACCAAAGAATGTAATTAGGATACCGCTTAGAAGTGGAACCATTGGGATTCTTTTTTCTGTAAAATACACTAAGGCTAAAGCAATAATAGTCGCAACCACAAAAGGCGGTATTGCTGCTTTTAGATTATTTTCCCCCTTAAAATATATAATAAAAAAAATAAGGAGAGGACCAAAATCAGCTAAAAATTTAATTATAGGCTTATGCATGGCAAAATATTAACATATGTGTCACTTAAGGTATATTTTTTCTATTGATTTTTTTTTAAATAAACATATTCTTAAGATTATTAAATGCCAGTTAACACAGCAAAATTTTCAATAGGAGATGTAGTAAAACATAAACACTTTGATTTTAGAGGTGTTATATATGATGTGGACTTTGAATTTAACAACTCTGAAGAGTGGTATCAATCCATTCCCAAAGATGTAAGACCCAAGAAAGATCAGCCATTTTATCATTTGCTAGCAGAAAATAATGAAATTACATATGAAGCCTATGTTTCGGAGCAGAATTTAATTAATGATGATTCTGATGAGCCTATAAAACATCCTTTAATTGAGGAAATTTTTACCGGAAAAAAAGGTTCTGGCTATTTTAAGCCATCTAATTAAATTAAATTTTGCCACAAATTTAACAAGATATTTGCAAAACTTTGACAAACTCTGGATGTAAAGTGCAATTAATGTCTAGTTAGGAGATAAAATACAATCTTTACCTCCCTCAAGTCTTCTAATTAGGCATTTTTTAGTTTTAACTAAAAATTTAAAATATCAAAACTTGTTTATTTTTCGCGTCCAAGGTTATATGTTGAAAGTATGAAAAAAATAGCAACGTATATAGTCACTGTATCAATATTCCTATCTTTTGCTACGTTAGATAGTAGAGCTGAAGAAGGGTTGCAAAAAAAAGAAACAGAGTTTAACGTTTATACGGGAATGTTTGATTTTAGTGATCATAAACAAAAATCAGTTATAATTGGGTTGCAACACCAAAATGACGAATTATTTAGAGACAGTTTTTTGGGAAAAATTTCTCCAATAAGTGGAGGTTTTCTTACTGAAAAAAATGCATTTTATATTTATTCAGGAGCTCAAGCAGAATATGATTTGGGTCTATTAAGAGTTACTCCTAGTTTTGCTCCTGGTTATTATAATACTGGAGACGGCAAAGATTTAGGTTATCCTTTAGAATTTAAAACTGAAGTTCAAGTTTCACTTGATTTATCTGAAAGTACAGAGTTTGGAATGTCTTACAACCATATATCTAATGCCAGTTTAGGAGATAAAAATCCTGGCGCAAATAGTTATATGTTCAATTTTATTAAGCAATTTTAGTTCAATTATAATTTCAAGATTACAAAATGAATCTTAAAGATTGTTATAACGTAGAAGACTTCAGAAAATTAGCAAAAAAAAAATTACCCTCACCAATTTTTCATTACATAGACGGAGGTTCAGACGATGAAATTACACTTAAAAGAAATACTGCGGCTTTTAACAAATGTGATTTAATTCCAAATGTATTAAATAATGTAAGTAATATAGATTTATCAACCACAGTTTTAGGACAAAAAATTAATTTTCCACTTTTCCTTTCGCCCACTTCTATGAATCGCCTTTATCATCATCACGGAGAAATAGGTACTGCTAAGGCTGCTAAAAAAATGGGTACAATTTTTGGAACCTCAACAATGGCAACCACTAGCATTGAAGAAATAGGAAAACTAAATAATGGTCCTAAACTATTTCAGCTTTACATACATAAAGATAAAGGGTTGACTGATAATTTAATTGAAAGATGTAAGCAAGCTGGCTTTAATAGCATGTGCTTAACTGTCGATACAGTTGTGGCAGGAAATAGAGAAAGAGATCATAGAACAGGATTTAGTACACCGCCTAAATTAACTTTAGACAGTTTATTAAGTTTCGCATTACATCCTTATTGGACTTTCAATCATTTTTTTGGTGAAAAATTTCAATTATCTAATATTATTCATATGACTGAAAAGGGTAGTAGTATAGAAAAATCTATTATGGATTACATAAACGAACAATTTGATCCTGCAATGAACTGGAAGGACGCAGAATATTGTGTAAAAAAATGGGGTGGACCATTTGCTCTTAAAGGAGTGATGTCAGTAGAAGATGCCAAGAAAGCTGTCGATATAGGATGTACCGCAATAATGATATCTAATCATGGAGGTAGACAATTGGATGGATCGAGATCACCATTTGATCAGCTTTCAGAGATTGTTGATGCAGTTGGAGACAAAATAGAAGTTATACTTGATGGGGGAGTTAAAAGAGGAACTCATATTTTAAAAGCTTTAGCGCTTGGAGCAAAAGCTTGTAGCTTCGGAAAAGGATATTTATTTGGACTGGCAGCAGGAGGTGAAAAAGGTGTCATAGCAGTTTTGCAAAAAATGAAAAATGAAATAGAAAGAGATATGATATTAATGGGATGTAAAAGCATTAAAGAATTGAATAGAAGCAAAATTAAATATAGATAATTATATAGTTATGAAATTAGCAAAAAATTTAGAAAGACTTGGAACTGAAAATGCTTTTACTGTATTAGCTCAAGCAAAAAAACTAGAAGCTACAGGAAAACCAATGATTTATTTAGGTTTAGGTCAGCCAGATTTTAAAACACCTAAGCACATTGTGGAAGCAGCAAAAAAGGCTTTAGATGATGGTCATCATGGTTACGTTTTATCTAATGGAATTTTAGAATGTAGGCAGGCGGTGACAAGAAAAATTAAAAAACTTTATAATAAGGATATAGATCCGGAAAGAGTATTAATAATGCCTGGAGGAAAACCAACCATGTATTATGCAATATTATGTTTTGGTGAGACAGGAGCCGAAATAATTCATCCAACACCCGCTTTTCCAATATATGAGTCGATGATAAATTATACGGGGGCAAAAGCTGTTCCTTATGATCTTACGGAGGACAAAGACTTAAAATTTAATCCTGAGAAAATTTTATCTTTAATTACAGAAAAAACAAGATTGTTAATACTTATTAATCCAAATAATCCAACGGGAAGTTTTGTAGAAAAATCAACAATCGATGTATTAGCTGAAGGATTGAAAAAATACCCTCATGTGACTATTTTAAGTGATGAAATCTATAGTAGACAAATTTTTGATGGTAAAGAAATGCCAACATTTTTTAATTATCCAGAGCTTCAAAATCGACTAATAGTTTTAGATGGATGGAGCAAAGCTTACGCAATGACAGGCTGGAGAATGGGGTGGAGCGTATGGCCAGAAAATTTAGTTCCGCACGTAAATAAGTTGCTTATTAATAGTGTTTCTTGTGTTAATGCCCCTTCACAATTTGCTGGAGTTGCTGCTTTAGATGGGCCCGACGATTCAATTCATGAAATGATGAAAGAATTTGATTTAAGAAGAAAGTTAATTCACAAAGGACTGAATAATTTGCCAGGTGTAGAGTGTAGTTTGCCAGGTGGTGCATTTTATGCTTTTCCTAAAGTTATAGGCACCGGAATGAATGGCGAAGAATTTGCAAAAAAATGTTTACATGAAGCAGGTGTTGCAATTGTTCCCGGAACCTCTTTTGGCAAAACATCAGGAGACTACGTAAGATTTAGTTTTGCTGCATCTAAAGAAAATATTAGCAGCGCCCTCGAAAAAATTGAAAAAATGCTTCGATAAGCGACTTTAAGCTTTTTGACCGATGAGTTTTTTAGTTGTAAGATATTTTTATGACTAATTTATCAATGCCTAAAATCAATCGCAAAACTATTTCTAAAAAAAATATAATAGTAAAAAGTTTAAAAAAAATTATTGATCCACAAAATGTTATAGATCATAAAGATGAATTAAAACCATATGAAACAGATGGACTTTCAGCTTATAAGCAAAAACCACTAGTTGTTGTAATGCCAAAAAATACTCGAGAGGTAAGCAAAATACTTTCATATTGTAATGAAGAAAAAATTAAAGTTGTTCCTAGAGGAGCAGGAACTGGTTTATCAGGTGGTGCCTTACCACTAGCAGATTGTGTTCTTTTAAGTTTGGGAAAATTTAATAAAATTTTAGAAATTGATTATAAAAACAGATGTGTAGTCACTCAACCAGGTGTAACAAATTTATCAATTACTCAAGCTGTCCAGGATAATAATTTTTATTATGCTCCAGACCCATCTAGTCAAATAGCTTGTTCAATTGGAGGTAATGTGGCCGAAAATTCAGGCGGTGTCCATTCGTTAAAGTATGGAACGACAACTAATAATCTTTTGGGTGTCGAAGTAGTTTTCATGGATGGATCTATTAGTAGATTAGGAAGCAAGGCGCTTGATGCCGAAGGTTATGATTTATTAGGTTTGATAACAGGCTCGGAAGGCCTCTTGTGCGTCATCACAGAAGTAACAGTTAAGATTTTAAAAAAACCTCAAACAATTAAAGCTGCAATAATTGGATTTCCAACTATTGAAAACGGCGGGAAATGTGTATCTGAAATTATTTCAAATGGAATTATTCCAGCAGGTATGGAAATGATGGATAAAGCGTTAATACATGCAACTGATAACTTTGTAAAAGCTGGTTACCCAAGAGACGCAGAATCAATGTTAATAGTAGAATTGGATGGAACGGAAACAGACGTATCGGAATCAATGGAAAGAGTAAATACAATTGCTAAAAAAAACAAAGCTACAAGTATAAAGATTAGTAAAAATGAAAAAGAAAGATTAAAATTTTGGGCCGGGAGAAAAGCTGCGTTTCCAGCATGCGGAGACTTGGCTCCCGATTATTATTGTATGGATGGCACTATTCCTAGAGGAAAATTAGCAGAAGTTTTAAAAGAAATTACAAGATTATCTAAAAAATATAATTTACAAGTTGCTAACGCGTTTCATGCTGGAGATGGAAATTTGCATCCTTTAATTATGTATGATTCTAATGATAAAAAATCTTTGGCTAAAACTGAAAAATTTGGAGCAGAGATTTTAAAATATTGTGTAAAAGTAGGTGGAGTTCTGACGGGTGAGCATGGCGTTGGTATAGAAAAAAGAGAATTAATGTGTGAAATGTTTAATAATAATGACATCCAACAACAGGTAAAAATAAAAAAAGCACTAGATACCAGCAATTTATTGAATCCTGGTAAAGTTTATCCAATTTTAAGAAAATGCGCCGAAGAAGGGAGAGTCCATGTTCACGGAGGAAAAACAAAATTTCCTAACATTCCAAGATTCTGATTCACTTGTCCCAGAGACTGAAAAAGAAGTAGCAGATATTATTAAAAAATTTTACAAATCAAATGCTTCTCTCGAAGTGGTTGGTTCTGGTTCCAAAAGAACAATAGGAAAACCATTGCAATGTGAAAAGACTATGATTTTATCAAAGCTAGATGGAATTATAGAATACATTCCTGCAGAACTTTATATAAAAGTTAAAGCAGGCACAAAAATGGATAAAATTATAAATGAATTAAAAAAAAATAAACAACATTTATCTTTTGAACCAATAGATTTTGGTTATTTATTTTTGGGAAAAAGTAATTGTGGTACAGCAGGCGGACAAGTAGCATGCAACTTGTCTGGCCCTAGAAGATTTAAAAGTGGAGCTATAAGAGATAATATTTTAGGATTTAGAGGCGTAAATGGAAGAGGAGAAATAATAAAATCTGGTGGCACTGTAGTTAAGAACGTAACTGGGTATGATTTAAGTAAACTAATTTGTGGATCATATGGAACTTTAGCAGCTATCACAGAGGTTACTTTTAAAGTTTTGCCCTCTGCTAAAGAAACAAGAACCTTAGTTATTCATAACTTAAAAATAGATTCTGCGCCAGATTATTTAGCTAAAGCCATAAGCTCATCTTGTGATGTTTCGGGAGCATCTTTTTTACCAACAGATCCAATATGCAACAATTGTGAAATGAATATTGAAAATACTTTCAAACTTAATGATTTAAAGAAAGAAGGATCTATTACTGCAATTAGAGTTGAGGGGACCAAAAAATCAGTTGAAGAAAGAATAGAAAACCTGAAAATAATTTTAAATGTTTATAGAAATGATAATTTATCTATACTTGCAACATTACAGTCAGAAATTTTTTGGAAAAAAATAAAGGATTTAGAATTTTTTTCTGAAACTAAAAATAATATTTTTAGAATTGTAATTCCACCTGCAGAATGTGGCAATTTAATATATGAACTTCCAGAAAAATTTAAATACTTTTTAGATTGGGGCGGAGCTTTAATTTGGATGGAGGCTTGTGAATTATCTGAACAAAAATTTGAATCTATAAGAAAAAGAGTTGTAAAACATGGAGGTTTTATTTCTATGATTAAAAATTCAAATCATTTACCCTATGTGGAGGATGTGTTTACTATAAATAATTCGCGATTTAATATTTCACAAAGTATAAAAAAAAGTTTTGATCCTAAAAGAATTCTAAACCCAGAAAAAATGTACACAGGTATATAAATGCAAACAAACTTTTTAGAAAAACAGCTTTTAAACAAGGATAATAAATCAAGTGAAAAAATTTTGCGTAAATGTGTGCATTGTGGATTTTGTAATGCTACCTGTCCCACTTACAATTTATTAGGCGATGAATTAGATGGCCCAAGAGGAAGGATATATTTAATAAAAGATATGATTGAGAAGAATAAGCCTGCTAATCAAAATATTGTTAAACACATTGACAGATGCCTTTCTTGTTATAGCTGCATGACTACTTGCCCTTCTGGAGTAAATTATATGCATCTAATTGATCATGGCAGAAATCATATAGAAAAAACTTATAAAAGACCTTTTAAAGAAAGATTAGTAAGAAATTTTTTATCATGGGCTATACCAAATGCGACAAATTTTAAATTTGTAGCTATCCTAACCTTCTTGTCAAAACCTCTGCATATATTTTTTCCTAAACAAATAAAAGAAATGATTAATTTTATGCCAAAAAAATTTCCAAAAAAAACACTTCCTAAAATGGAGGTGTACTATGCAAAAAATAAAAAAAAACCATTTGCTAGAGTTGCTCTACTGGCGGGATGTGTTCAGAAAGTCATATCGCCACAAATTAATGAAGCTACAATAAGATTATTAAATAGACATGGAATTGAAGTAGTTGTACCAAAATCAATTGGCTGTTGCGGTTCTTTAAATCATCATTTAGGAAAAGAACAACTTGCAAAAGAAAGTTTTAAACATAATATTAAAGTTTGGTATGATGAATATTTAAATAATGGATTAGATGCAATAATTTCTAATACTTCTGGTTGTGGTACTACACTCAAGGACTATGGTTTTATATTTAGAGCAGACAAAGAATTGAAAAAAAAGGCTAAAAAAATATCCCAATTAACGAAAGATATTTCAGAATATTTAAATGCGAATGTGAAACTGAATTTCATAAAAAATGAGGAAGTACAAAAAAAATATAAAATTGCATACCATTCCGCATGCTCAATGCAACATGGTCAAAAAATACATAAAGAACCTATTGATTTAATTAAGAAGACTGGAAATGATGTTATTGAAATACCAGAAGGCCATATTTGCTGTGGCTCTGCGGGAACATACAATCTGTTACAAACTGACATTGCAAAAAATTTATTGCTAGGTAAAATTAAAAACATTGAAAAAATTAAACCAGAGATTATTTCAACAGGTAATGTTGGTTGCATTACGCAAATTGCTAGCGGAACAAAGATTCCTATTTTGCATACAGTTGAAATTATTGATTGGTATACAGGTGGACCAAAACCGGAAATTTTAAGAAACTTATGAAGAAGATACTAATTACAAGAAAACTTATTTCTTCTAGTGAAAAATATGCTTCGAATCTATTTAAGCTAGATTTAAATGAAGACGACAAACTATTAACAAAAGATGAAATAATAAAAAAAAGCCAAGATTGTGACGGCATATTGTCCTCTCTTACTGAAAAATTAGATGCAGACACTATTTCAAAACTATCAAATAAAGTAAAAATTATTTCAAACTTTGCTGTTGGTTTTGGAAATATTGACATTAATGCTGCCAAAAAAAAAAATATTGTGGTTACTAACACGCCAGATGTTCTAACAGATGCAACGGCAGAAATTGCTATGCTTATTCTTTTGGGCGCCGCTAGAAGAGCCACAGAAGGAATAAAAGCTGCACATACTAAAAATTGGAAATGGACTGCTGATTTTTTAATGGGCAAGCAGTTAACAGGGTCTAGGTTAGGAATTTTAGGAATGGGAAGGATTGGAAGAGCAGTCGCTGAAAGAGCTAGATCTTTTGGCATGATAATTCATTATTTTAATAGATCAAGATTAAACAGAGACTTAGAAAAAGATGCTATTTACCACAAATCTCTAGATAGCTTACTATCAATTTCTGATTTTTTTTCTATCAATTGCCCAGCAAC
>Ga0114997_10003157_pt1 | contig 13032 bp, 15 predicted proteins | sample ArcticOcean_MG_C_2_FD_87045 | JGI IMG/M metagenome (GOLD analysis project Ga0114997, IMG submission 87045) | Marine microbial communities from western Arctic Ocean - ArcticOcean_MG_CB4_136 | ecosystem: Environmental > Aquatic > Marine > Oceanic | place: Arctic Ocean: Canada Basin | collected... | reverse complement strand
GTAGAAGAGAATGCTCCCATAGACCAGTTTAAGTCATCTTCCAAAGATCCGTTTAATGATATAGCGGTTCCAACCCCAGCATTAACAAGATCATCAGATGGAGCTAATAAAATTGTATCTTCTGTTGCCTGTACTATTAATTTTGGAGGATAAGATGCATTACCTATTGTTGCATTGTTTTGGTTTTCACCAGATCCAGCAACCTCAATAGACATTCCTGTCTTAAATCCTTCTGTTACAAAATTCTTTTCACTATTAACAATTCTATCATTATGTTCTAAGCCAGTTGCAGACGGATCACCTTCAGCAAATGCAATTACACTGTTACTTATAAAAGGCATTAGCTCTGTTCTATTTTCTTCATTCTCTTGTATAGTTGTATTAACAGAAGTTAAGCTAGTAACAGTTGCGCCAGAGTTGTGTGCTGCTGCTGAAGTTCCCAATTGTCCTCTAGCCACACCTGAGTTTACAGAGGATCCAGACATAGATGTATATTTAATTATTTCAGTACCAATTTTAAAATAACCACCAGGACTAGCTGTTTGAAATCCTGTGTTGCTTGCAATATTAAATGAAGTTGAAGAGTTGTTTATTCCTGAAGATAAAGTTGTTGTTATTAAGGCTGAAATTTTTGTAAAACCATCGTGAAGTTTAATAAGTCTTCCTACGTCTGTAGTTAAAAATCCTTGACCATCATTTATACCAACAACATCACTTGCATATATGTAAGCAGTTCCAGTTCGACTTGAAGCTCGCATAGTAGTTGCTGTTAAATTAATATCCATCATTGGACCATTTTTGAAATTAACTTCAGTTAAGGTCCAATTAATATGACTTGTTCTAGTAAGTTTTCTTACAGGATGATCTGGATGTACCAGATACATTACATCAGCAGATTGAACAAATTTAATATCTGCTAATTGTGAGGAAGTGTATGTTGAAGATGTCTCGACAATACTGTTTCCGCCATCAACAATAATTCCACCATCACGATAAAAACGAATATAGTTATTACCAAACTCTAAGACATAAGTTTGCGTTACATTAAATTCAAAAGGGATAAGACGAGAAGCATTAGCTGAAGCTTTTACCTCATTAACAAATATAGTTCCTGGTCTTCTTGATACACCGCCATGAGGATGGACCAATAAATTTTTCATCTGAGTTGCACCAGTGAAATATTTTTCTAAGTCAGTTCTACCTGACATTTTTTCACTTAACTCTCCAGAGGTGAAAGCATTAAAGGCTGGTGCAGATTTAGCCATTGTTATCTTCTCGCATTAATAAATGTGTTAGATTGAATAGATCCATAATCAGCAACATTCTCTGTTGCACCTGGCATTCCCTCTGTTGCATCTACAAATCTTGCTTCCGATAATTTAAGCATATAGATGTCGATCATTTGGGCTGATAAGGTGTTAGATCCAATTACTGGGTATGAAATATCAGAAGCCAATCTTGATGCTATAGCTTCGACTAATAATTCATCGTATTGCATTGCGTCAGTTATCTGAGCAACATATTGTATTTTTAATGGTGCGCCTTCGTCTGTTACAATTTTCTTACCTTCAATTTTATAAACACTATCAAGATATTGAAGTCTTAAAACTCTTAGGCAATCTACTGGTAAAGAATAGGCAAATTTAAACTCCCACTCTGGTGCAGTTGTATCTGCTGGTAGTGAAGTTCTTTTTATTAAACAATTCCATGGATGCGCTCTAAAAACGGCATCTCTTACATGAGGGTATCTTTGGTTACAGATACGACCTACTTTACTGTCTTCTGTTAATGATAGTATTGTCGAAGCCCCTATCATATTGAGGGCTGAATTACATATATCTACATCTGAAGTTGCCATATTAAATCCTTATTAAATTAAATATGGGAAGGCGATAACTCAACCTTCCCATATTCTTTTAGTTATTAACTAACTGTATAGTAAACCACAGTCGTAATAGAACCACTGGTAGTTGCACCACCAGTCGTTACTTTTATGTCTGTAATTGTTGATGTAATTTCATCACCTATTGTTGCGATTTTACCATCGACTGATAAACTAATTAGTTTATTTGCAGTATTGGAGGCAGTAGCCGCTACATATTTGTCAGCGGTTGTTCCATTGCCTACAGCTAAAGTTGAAGAACCACCTAAAGCATCAGCTTTAACGTGAATGTCTACAATTTTAGCACCGATTGGTAATCTTGCTACAGTAATGTCAGAACCAGAAGCAAGCGAGCTTGCTTCATAAGTGTCTCTAAAGACTCTTACTGATCCATGTACGTCACTTGCGTCAGCAAGAACCTTTGGTGATGCATCTAAGTTAGTAATATTTGTTGCTTTTACACTAGCCATTTTCTATTACTCCCTATTCAGCACAGTTGATTTGTACGACTTTTGATTCTTCCATTCTGGTAGCACCAAAGTCTGCACAATAATAAACTTGAGTTGAGTATGACTTGTCTGCTCTTTCCTCGATACGAGAAGTAACATTCTTGCCGACACCCAGTAGAAGACCATCTTCAGCCCATGCAAAGCATGCTCTGTCAGATGAAGCTAATCCAAGTCTATTGGTTACGATAAATTTGAATCCTACAAAACTATCAATCTCACCAGTTGAAAGAGCTTTAACAGTGTTAAAGTCTGAGCTGGTTACTGTTGTTGTGTTTAATAGATCTTCAATTTGCTCAGGTGAAACAGCTATGTATCTTGTGATAGATGGATCAACGCTTCCTTCATCAAGTTTCTTCTTAGCAGAAACAAGTTTTGCAATCGTTAAGCCAGTACCACCAGTCGCTATCGTATTTGATATTGACACAGATGATGCACCAGTTTTTCCTGTTAGAGCAGCTCCAGTTGCAGCCGTAATTATGGCATCATCCATTGCTCTACCCATTGCGCCAGCCATAGCTTTTGCATAAGTTGAGGATGGATCTGTCAATAGACGAACCTTATCGGAATCGTCAATTAAGTCTGCTACTTCATAAGTTGAAGTTAGGACCATGCGTCTAGCATGAGGAGTTTCAATTAGAGGAGTATCTGCATGTCGAGATGTTCTTAATTGAGCTGTGGTACTTCCCACTTGATCAAAAAAGGCTTTCTCGCCATTGATACTTTCTTCTCTAACTGCACCCCTAAGTAAGCTTACTTTCTGTTGAGAAAGAAGCTGAATGTTTGCACTAAATTGTTGTACAAACGCAGTAGTAATCTGATTAGACATTACTATCTCCTTAGTTATGATTAAAAAAAAAATTAAGTAGGCTACCCATATAAATATGGACCAAGTTTTGAAAGTGCAGAATCCGTCTGCTGTCGGAGGGGCTTTTCAGCTTGTCCTAGTCTTGTAAGGTTAGTAGGGCTTGCGCTTGTCTACTAGGATTCAGGATATAGTTGTTCGTATAATTCTGAAACCTTTCTTACATAAGAATCGTGTTCTGGATGTTTTTTATCGCCATAAGGTCCGCTAAGATCTTGCAGCTTATTTAATTCATCCTCTAATTGAGTTGGATTAAAAGCAGTTGTTCCTTGCAATCCATCAATAGAATCTTCGCCTATTCGTGAATTTATAAAGTCACCAACACCAGCCATCATTTTAATAAACTCAGCATTATCGCCAAGCCTAGTTCCATCAGCTAATGAGGTTTCAAACAAGACTTCTTTGTCTCCAGTAAAAAATTTATCTATGACATTTTGTGACATAGCTAACTTATTGTCATAAGTTTGCCCCCACTCTTGCCGTAGTTGTTTCGCAGAATTTTCCTGAGATTGACGAGCAGTTTCTTCATTTGCACTTGTCATTTCAGAATTGTTAGCATTCCACTGTTCTATTAAAGATTGTGCCTGATTGTTGTTTAATCCAACCTTATGCGCCACATCTTTAAACCATCCAACCAGATTTTCATCTGCTTCCATGTTTTCACCTAGACCGACATTTGAATCAAACTGATACTCGCCACTTGTGGATGGTAATCCTAACTTTGTATAAGTTTCTCTCCATTCATCTTCAGTAGCCGATTGACCAGGGACTATTATCTTGTCCTTTCCAATCATGGTCTGAGCATTCATATAACTTTTTGCTAATGCTCCTACATCTGTGAAATGAGATATTGATTTGTGATCTCTAATATCTTCTGGAAGATTATCTTTCCAGGAAGATTCTGATACTTGCTCTTGACTGACAGACTCCGTAGATGCCGTAGGGGCTTCTGCTGGAGTTGCCTGTTCAGTTACTTGCGCTTCTTCAGACATTTTTATTTACTCTCCTATTGATTATCAGCTTGTTTACCAATTTCCCCCATTGCTATGAGGAATAACACAACAGAACGCTGACCTTCTGCATATGCTAATTCGTGAGGATCTATTGCCCCAGTTTTTACTGTCGTTGAATTAAAATGAAACCTTTTTTTAAGATCATCTAATACTATTTGACCAATTGCATTTTGAGCAAAGTTTGCATACATAGCGTGCAATCTTTTAATCTCGTCTTCTGGATTTACTTGGTTTTCCATTTAAACTTCCTCCACATCCATTTGATTAACGGCTTCTACCATTGGAGCTGAATTTTTTGCTACCTCGGCTTGTTGCATTTGCTCTTGCATTTGGCTTTGCTGTTGTTGTTCCTCTTGCTTTTTATTTCTTCTTGCCTGGATCTCATCTTCTGATCTTATAACGGATGCTGGTATAGATAAGCTTCTTAATAAATGTTTGATTAAACCATCGCCATCTAAGTGATCAATAATAGTTGGATCTATTTGTGCTACAGGCTGAACAACCTGGAGCATTTGCATTGTTGCTTGAACATCTGTTTGCCTTTGAGCTTTAGCTAATGGAGATACATATTCAATCTCAATATCTTGACCAGCAATAACTTCTGGTGGCGGCGGCATTTGCTCTTGCCTTAATAAGATATTATAGCTTCTGTTAATAAGGGGCTGGAGCAATTCAGCTTGTAATCTCCCCAGGACTGGACCAAGAAGTCTCATTTTTTCCTCGGTCCTTGCAACCACCTCAGTAGCCGTCATTTGAGGACCAGCCCCCATAACCAATTGATCGACATAGAACGCAGATCTTATCGCTTGCCGTCTTTGGTCTTCCATTTGCAGACCAAGAGGATTATTAGATCCTGTCATTAAAGGCTCAAGCCTATCTCTTGTTCCACTTCTGTAGAAATTTAAACCACCAGGGACAGTTCTTATTGGTAACATAAAACCATCATCAGGTAACATAAGAGGCGGATCTACTTGTTTCTCAGCAGATCGGATTGTAACTTCACTCATTTTATTTAGCATTTTAACATCTGGTAATGCTTGCATAGCTGGGGATCTTCCGTACCCTTTTTCAAAACTTGCCTTTAAGTATCGAGGACACATATATGGAAATTCGTCAAAGCCAGATTCTTTAATAATTACTTTCTCTTCTGGATCTATGTAAATAGATGCAAAAGGTTTGTTCTCAGAAGATAGTTTTTCAATATCTCTTTCATCTCTTGGCATAACAACATGAACAATCTCGATCTCTTCGTGAGGATTTGATTTCATAAGTTTGTTAATACGAGAAGATGCTTCTTCACCAAAAAGTTTTTGAGCAGATCTAACAGACATTTTATATTTTCTATAAACAGTATCGACTCTTCCTTCGCTATCTTCAGCTAAGAAACACTCAGAGATATGTCTTGTCTCAAAACGAAAACCAGTTTCAGGATTGCTTTCAACATAAATAACACCTGTGCCGAAAGTTATAAGATCGTGGTAAAGCTCATGGATCTGTTCTTGAAAATTAGATCTATGAAAATGTGCATACATTATTGCTTCTACTTCTTCTAACCATTCTTTTGCTTCGTCAATTAAAGTTAGCTGAAAGTTCATGTAGCATAAATTAAACCAGTTTGTTGATGCAGAAGTTAACATGCCATGAATAGACGCTGATAAAAGTTCAGATGCATGTATGGCTGTACCATCATAAATCTTATCCATTCTTTTATCACCAGCGGATCTACTTCTAGTAAAGTCTGCTTTTCTTGGAACAATATAATCAGCAACATCTTGCCAATGGTCTTCCCAAGATTCTCTTTGCTCTTCTAAAGAAGACAGCCTGTCTAAAAGTTTAGATGCTATTTTTTTTGTATCTTCATTTATAGATGGCTCTACATCTATTATTTCTTCATCAGCCATTTTATGATCCTACTAAAGTTTTCTTATTTACGCTTCCACCGAGAAGAGAAGCGGTACGAGTTTTGTTTCTAAAATTAGGTCCTCTTGTCTGACCTTGCTTTGTTGCATTTGGATCTTCATCACCTATGCGGACAACATCTTTAGGTGCGAAGAAAGATCCAGTTGATTGTTTTTTCTTTTTATCTTTTTTAGCAGCAGCCGTTTTTGCTTTTAACTCTTCAACAGAAACACCCCAGATCTCAGCAATTTCTTCAAGGGTAAGATCGTATTGAGATAAGTCTAGGCTATCATTAGCTAACCAATAGCTAGTAACATATTCTTGATCATCGCCAGTGGCGTTTAAAACTAAATTTCGTACTAAGAATGCAGTAGTACCAAGACTGCTGTCTGTCATAAGGGATCCACCAACACCATAAATCCATTCACCGCTTTCATCTTTATAAGAAACATCAGTTAGATAGCGCATTGCTTCTGCGCCAGTCAGTTCCCTACCCTCGCCATAAAGCAAGCGTATAAGATTAGCAAAGCCACTGTACTGACTATGATCAGTAATATTGTTTTCACTCCATTTTTGAGAACCATCTAAAGTAGATGTAAAGAGAATAGAGTTTGCCAACCAGTCAGTTAAAAATTGATCAACATCATCTGGTGCTATTGTTCCATTATATTGACCAGTATATTCTTTTACGAGTTCAAAATAATCGCCCATAGTTTTGGAAGACATAATAACGCCAGTTGTTTCCCCCTGGTCTATCATTGTATTCCAGAAAGCTGTAAGCTTTACTTGATCTTCCTCTGTTAAAGATCCATCTTCGCCTGTAGCAAATAGACCTGATATAGTATCGTAATAACCAACAAGCGCATCTGTTGTGTCGGATCCTGTATTTACTAATATTGTGCCTAAAGTAGTTTTTACAGTATCATATTCATCTTGGGTTAATCCTGTATCGCCAACAGTATCACCAGTTCCATCAGAACTATCACTATCTTCACTTCCAGCTATTTGATCCGTTAATGCTTTACCTTCGCTATCTACTATCTGACCATTTTCATTAAAAAAGAATAAAGGCTCTTGATTCATTCCTGTTATAAAACTATTTGGAAGCTGATATTTAAAACCTTTAGATCCATCAGCAAAAGTATGTTCTGTTACAAGCGTAGCCATAAGACCATTGCCCTCACCATCCATATCAGTAATGCCATCAGGAATGCCATCGCCATTTAGATCTTCTGATCCTGAGTTCCAAACATGGTCTTCACCAAGATTGGTAGCCATATTAATAAAAGTTTCATCCGTACTAGCTGGAACAGCATTAAGACCAGCATAGTCAACACCAGTAAACTGATCCGCACTTATAGTCTCGACTTCAGCTCCAGTTCCGTCTTCTATTCTATAGGTGTCAAGTTCCCCATCGCCATTTGAATCAAAACCATAAGCAAGATTACCATTATTCAGTTCGAGTGGCTCAGTATTAATTGTTGAATTACTATCTATAGTATTGTCAAGATTTTCGCCTTCAATAGAGCCTTCACCAGATGCACTAGCTAAAGCTTCCACCTGGGTAGATCCTGTTATTGAAGTTTTTGATCCGTCTGATACTCCAATAAAACCTCCATCTTTTGTAAAATCATAACTGACATTTTTAGTTCCAAATCTACCACCTAAATTAATATCTAGGTTTTGAGTAAATGTTCCATCAGTATTTTCTGTCCAGTTAGATTCATCACTATCGAAACCAGTTGATTGCCAATCTGGATCTAAAGTAAAATCAGGCTTTACAGATTCAACATCAATAGCAGCATCAGAAGTAGCCCCATCAATAGAAGTAATTTCAGCAGTGCTATCAGCTGTCTCATCTGTAGCAGCAGAGAGTAAAGTGGTGTCAAGACCAGTTGTTTTAATAACTTCATTAACATCTATTTTTTCCTCATCGGCTGGCACAACCTCATCAGGACCAACAGCAGAACTTATTAAAGATCCGCCAACAGTTGAAATACCTTCAGATGTCTTAGTGACTGGACCCCGTAATAAATTAGGATCTATATTCTGAAGATCTATTATTCCATCAGCTCCTATTGTACTCATTTACTTTCCTTCTGGGGTAATGTTAAAAATTTTTTTGACCTATTAAGCTTTTGCATCAAGCAAAATGTTTTCTATCTTTTCATTAGCGGACATCTCGATCTCATCGCCTGGAATAAAACCTTGTTCACTAGCTTGCTGAATAACTTGATCGCCTGTTGCACCATCGGTAATACCAAAGGCACCAGCGTAAGCTACTGGAGTTGGTGTCATCAATCCCATTGGACCAGTTACAATTGTACTCTTCCTGGAAAACCTTCTCATCAGCATTTCTTTTGTTCTCTGAATCATATCTTTATATTGAATGACTGTATCTGGAGTTATAGTCTCTCCTTCATTAATCATAGCTGGATCTATTGGATCCCCAGTATTTAACATAATGCTTTCGCCAGTTGTTGGATCTGTGAAAGATTTCTTGTTTGAATACGGAGTTGTGTAGGCATCCACCTTTGGTGCTACTGGATCTGTCTCCAAAGGATCACTTGAATTAACTTGCGCTTGTGATTCCACTGGAACATATACTGTCTTTGTTTTAGCCAATTGCTTTTATCCTTTTATCAGATCCCAAAGGATCCCATTTATTATCAGCAAAACTTTGTGGAGCTTGCTGGACTTGTTGTTGTTTTAAACCGACTGCCATATACCGAAAAGCATCCGCTCCATGGCTGGTCCAATCGTGAACTGGCGTGGCTCGAAAAGCCCTGGTTCTCTCATTGTAAGCTCGGTGATAATGTCGAAGAGCTTCAATACCATCTTTGCAATTTTTCACATCAAACATACATTTGGGAAGCATCATCTTTACGGCATGAATGCCATCCTCTATTGGCAATTTCGGAACAACCCTAAAATTAATTCCTAGATCGTAGGCAACCTCTCTTCTGGATCTTCCTGTACCAAGTTCTCGGACCTCAATATCGTGTGGTGCGTTGTGTGTGCCGTATAAATATTCTTTATCTTCCAGAACACCAACAAAATGCGGAAGCCCCTCGTTTCTTACTTCATAATAATCAATAACAGATACAGCCCCACCTCTGGATGTTTGTGCAAACCATATGGCAGTGCTGTCGTTAAGACCAAGATCCCAGTAGGTATCAACCCTAAGAGAAGGATCGTGAGGGCATGTTGTAATTTTTCCATTTTCTTGTAACTGTTCCATCTCGGATCCGAAAATAGATCCTGGTATATTTGCAACCCAGCTACATTCAAACTCCTGATTGTATTGATCTGGAGACATAGTCTGTGCTGCCTGGCGTAATTCCTCTGCATCTAATATATTTGTTTCACTAGCCTTATATAAAGCCGTATACCATTCAGGCTCCTGTTCTCCATTTTCATAAAGATCATAAAACATGTTGTGTCCTTTAGGAGTTCCAATGAAATAACAAAAGCCTTTTCTATCTGATAGTGCTGGTCTTATTACTTCTGGAAAGATGCTCTCAGGCATGTCAGCAACTTCGTCAATAACACAACCATCTAAATATATACCTCTAAGGCTATCTGGATTTTCCGATCCCAGGAGGGTTATTCTCGCTCCATTCGGAAGATCACATCGTAATTCCGTTTCATTAAATTTTATATTAGGGATCTTACTTGTAAATTGTTTTATATAATCCCATGCCACCGATTTAGCTTGTCGGTATGTGGGAGCTACATAAGCAAATCTTGGATTTTTTTTATCGCTAAGAATACTTGCTCGTAGTAAATGATTTATAGCCATAACAGTTTTGCCGAATCTTCTATGGCAGACTATTACAGCCCATCTATGATTGTCTAACTCCGTATGCAGATCATTCTGCAAAGGTCTGGGAGTATATGGTATGATTACCTCAGTCAATGTGTAAGTCTCCTTAATGGGTGTATAACGATATAGGAAGGGACCGCTAACTTCTTGGGGGTACGCCTTACCTTTTTCGTAGGATTGGAGTCGTATATGGAGTCACGATCTAATTATTCCCACAGCTCTGCCAATATAAAGGGGAACCATACCCCTTGAATCCTGTCAGCAATCGCATGTGCGCATGAAAGCTGACTGGACCTACCCACCAGACCGATCATACCTACCTACAGTAGCGTATCTCTTGGTCTAGCATATCCATACTTGCTAGGTCTTCCGCCTAGGTCTACTGGTCCTTGCTTCTTCTTATTGCTTTGATCTGTTGTTGGCTTGAGAGCTGGTGGTAATAGATTGTTCATGTTGAGCTTACCCATCTTCGCTGCCCCATCTAATAGTTATCTCACCACTGTCTTGCTTGTCCTCTACCTTGTTGCGTAAGGATCCTCGTGGTTGCAATTGAGTCCTTCTCTTATCAAGCCAGTATGACATCTTATCTCTTCTTAATATCTCTGTATGCTTCTCTTTAACGTCTATTGGATAGCTCTCATTCCATATGTCTAACAGTTGGTCTGAGATCTTCTCAGCCTGTAATGCTCTAGCCTTCATATACTCTTCAAAGTTCTCGTCACTGTCTTGCACATGGCGTAGAACAGTCCTGTCCGAAGGCATGCCATCGTGTGTACAGATCTGTCTTAGACTCTCACCATCTATGATGCGATCTAAGATCTCTTTAAATGTTGTCTTGTTAACTCTTGCTTTAGCCATTTAACCTACTCTCGTACAAACTCATAGCAGAAACAACACTATCGCTGCGGCTAATGTTATGCCTAATAGCTTATATAAGCCTGGTGTTGTCAGTCCTTCAAAGTATTCCAATAATGTGTCTTCGAATTTGTCTAATATAACTCTCATGGTCCTCTCCTGTAATATGCTCCTCTCAAGGCTAGTCCCAGAGCAAGACAAGACAAAGAACTGTCGATGAGTCTACTAGCCAATGGGGAGGAGGTGATTATTTTTTTGATTTATTTATGATATAAAGTTAGCACAAAAATGCTCTAGGTTATCTATTATTAAGCGAATTTGACGGCATTGGCAACACTTTATGCTCAATATTTTGTGTGTTAGGTTTCAGTGTGTACCACAGCTTGTAGAGTGCATCCATGTATCGTCTCTTTACAGTCCTATAATTGATGCGCAAGATCTTACCAATCTTAGACCATTGTGGTCCTCTGTCACGAAATGCTGCACTATGATTTACAGCCCAGATAAGCTTTCTCTCTTCAAGTGTGCAATGTTCGCTAAGCAGCTCTAGGACAAGATCGTATCGGTCAATTTGTTTTGGCGTTGGTTTAGGAAGTCGTGACTTGCCTTTGCTATAGCCATAAGCAGTCCATTCTGTCTTGTAGTCCATCCAATGTGTTAGCCTTTGCTTTACCTTAACGCTAGGCATCATCTTCTCAGTCTCACATGCTTCCGCTAAAAGTTTGTCCAGGTGATCTATGCCACTGTTCATTATAAGATCTATTTCATGCTGTTTAATAGTTTGCATGCTTAATCCATTCTTGCTTTTGTTGGTAGCTCATGCTGCTTACTTTTATTGCTAGATCTTTCCAGGCATCTCTGGACATATTTCTATTAGCTCTTGTGAGCTTCTTGTGAGCCATGTTCTCGACATAGCCATTGTTCTTGCTCTTATCTTTAGTAGCAACATAATAAGCATTCATATGCTTGACTGTGTCTTGTAATACTTTGTTTAGATCTGGCTGTCTTATATTAGCCTGGCTAACTGGTTGCTTGCAGTCAGTCGCTTTTTTTAAGTTAATTCTTTTTAGGTGATTAAGCAGATCTTGGGCTGATTCGTTGCCCTTGCTAATATAAGCCGTTTCATTATCACAATTCGTCATGTTTGTAAATCCTCCTCCATATTGCCCTTAATTTTGCTAAGTAATTCTTTTGAGGAAACAGATCGAAGTCTGCTCCGATTGCATTCCAATTCCATTCTGGCTTCTGCTTCTCTTCTCGTTTTTTCAAAACAATCTGTCCTTAATTCTCCAGTTTCAAAGTTAAGCTCGTAACAGTGTAGTTTGCCATTGCCATTGAAAACCCATCCACCGAGATGGCTATAATGGATCCGATCACAAACAAAACACTTTCCAACACTTAAAACCTTTTTCTTTCCCACTAATGATCAGCCCATGTCTTAACCAATGCCAATCCAACATCCATCCAGTCAGCCTTCTTCCAGCCAGCTCCAGTTATTCTGTTTGCTCTTATCTCAAGAGCCTCCATTGCTTCTTGTGGAGAGACATCCTGTGCCATCCAGAACTTTAACTGCTCGGCTGTTATAAGAAACGCTTCATCGACAGTGACAAGCCTGTCCTCTATCATTTTAGTCTTTGCGTCTTGCATGAAACTCTCTAGCCTTCTCTTCTGTGCCAGTTCCCTCAAACCAATCATAAAAATCCTTACTTGTTACTTCACCAAGCGTAGCTGATTGCACGTTGAGGATATTATCTGGTCCAGGGAAATTAAAGTTCTTGTCATGCGCATCAAGAGTCCATCGTCTTATGATAGATCCATCGCTAATGCCAAATCTATGCGCAAGCTGCTTCCAGGTGACTTGCTTTTCACCTTTTGCTTGCGACTTCTTCCAATCTATTAAATACATTTCGAATCCTTTTTTAGCGTGCTGCATTTTTTATCAGCACATCTTGTTAACTTACTAAATTATTTTTGGGATTTCGAAAACTAATTCGTTTGACTTATTAAACCAAGTTAATATACTTTTCTTCGGAGGTCAATGACATGATAAGATTTATAAACCCATCAACAAACATTTTACATCAAGTAGAAGGCAATGCTATGAATACAAGTATATTTCATAAGGATAAAAACGTGTCTACTCAAAATGAAGCAATGGAGGCTCTTAAGGCTTTAAGAACAAAGGC
>Ga0114997_10003156_pt1 | contig 13034 bp, 6 predicted proteins | sample ArcticOcean_MG_C_2_FD_87045 | JGI IMG/M metagenome (GOLD analysis project Ga0114997, IMG submission 87045) | Marine microbial communities from western Arctic Ocean - ArcticOcean_MG_CB4_136 | ecosystem: Environmental > Aquatic > Marine > Oceanic | place: Arctic Ocean: Canada Basin | collected... | reverse complement strand
TGAAATTGGATTATCAAACTTTTGTGGGTTATTATCCAATCCCAATTCGTTATGGTGGGACCGTGGGCGATCTGGCCTATAAAATAATTGAAGAAAAATGGATCTCTCCCCTTCCAGAATTAGAAATAATCGAAATGGAAGGTTGGAAAAAGAATCTCTGGTTTGATGAAACAGATTTACCTTGGGTAAAACCGTCGCCTAATATTCCGGATCTAGAAACAGCCATTATTTACCCTGGAATGTGTATCATTGAAGGAACAAATTTGAGTGAAGGTCGTGGAACCCAAAATCCATTTAAGCAAATTGGTGCACCATGGGTAGATGGAAAACTTTTATCTCAAAAACTCAATAAATATAAATTACCGGGAGTTGTATTTAAGCCCGTCTTTTTTACACCTATTTCCATTCCGGGAATGTCCACTTACCCAAAATTTCAGGATGAAAAATGTTCCGGTATAGAAATCGTTATTATAGATCGAAATAATTATAACAGCGTAAATACAGGCATAGTTACTTTATTTACTCTTTATTCCATGTATTCTAAAAATATTACATTTAAAGAAAAACATTTAAATCGGCTGTGGGGTAGTGACCAATTATTAAAGGCAATAAAGAAAGGTACTGGGGCCTTGGATTTTATTCAATCTATTAAAAATTAATTGTCTATTTTATTAAAATTATTTTATTGTTTTTTGAAAAACGGTCTGATTCGAATCGAAGAAAATAAACACCACTGCTCATAGCTTCACCCAAATTTGATACACCATCCCAGGCTACTTTGTAATCTCCTTTTGACTGTACTTGATTTATAAGGGTTTTTACCTCTCTACCCAATAGATCATATATAATAATATTGATATGGTTTTTTGAAGGTACTTGATAGTTAATTTTAGTTTTATTATTAAAAGGATTGGGATAATTACTTGAAATTGAAAATTCCAATGGTGGCCCACCCAAATTCAAATATCTTTCAATTTCATTTCGAAACCAAGGAAGATTCTCATGCACATTATTTCCAGGACATGACGTGTCATTATTTGGATAATCCCTATGTCCCAATAAAATATTTGGATTATAATTATATTCATTTGATATCCAGGCATATAGGGCAACAAGGGCACTTGTGGTCTCATCTGACAGCCAATCTCCACAATACAATTCCGGCGGATGGTAACATCCTAATACACATACGCCTATATTTCCAGTATTATTGCCTAAAACATGGGCACCAATAACAGTTTCTGGTCTTCCTTGATAAATATTTCCCGCTTTATCAATTACAAAATGATAACCTATATCACTCCAGCCTCTTACAAATTGGTGAAGATCCTGGATAGCACGCAGTTGCTCTTTACCCTCATCAATGTCTTCCGCAGAAAATCCAGCAGCATGGTGCAATGTTAATTTAGTATAATACGGATGTGTGGAATAACCATGAGTTGAAGGCCTTGCTCCCCATTCAGACCTGGTAATAATAACTGGCTTTGGTAAATCTGCAATTTGTTGTTTCCTTACCGCTTTACCTTTAGGATATTTTTCTAGGTCTGGTAGAAATATTCCTGAACTAAATATTTCCGGAAACCCTACCTGTGAAATCACTTTAAAATAGAACATTACTGACTTTTGGCACATTTCGTGTCTAATATATATTATACTTCTTTCAGAATTAGGTAGACGGCTAATCTCTCCTTTTATCCATCTTGTTAAGTTTCCATTTTTTTCCCGAAAGCGGAAAGATACTTCCATCTCCATCATCGATTTATCTAATAGGACAGCCATACCATCAGGAACATAATTTTGTGAATATGTATCAGATCTTCCAATTAGAATAAACTGATTATTTATCTTCTCCATTTGTACAATATGACTAGGTACAATTCGAGATATTTCTTCTAGTTGACCATACAGCGATAAATTAGACATCATTGCTAAAAGAGAAATAATAAATAAATAAATTCTATCAAATTTGAAAAAAAATTTTGGAATCGAAATTAGAAAATTGAGTTCCATCAAATGATTTTAGAATCTTGAGATATGATAAATATCAAATTTAAAAGGAATCGGAATAAATTATGGAAACGGTACCTAGAAAACTTGTTAGCACAAATTAGAAATTATTAGGCAATTTTGCCTTTTGTTAAATTAAATAATAAAACCAAGTGATAATCGATTAACATAATTTAATCGGCCAAAATTAACATAAGAATAATTAATTTTTAAGATAGTTTGAGTACCCCAAAGGCGATAGTGAAAACCACCACCAAGTGTCAATCCTTCTTCCGAGGTTTCTCTAAATAAATTTGCATATCCGCCACGTAAAAAAAATGTCTCTCCAATAGCAAGTTCAATTCCCGAGTTTACAGCTTCTGTATTATCATTTGGATGAAGGGCATCAATACCATAACTCAGGCGTATTTTTTTATGAATCAGCATATCTCCGGATATTCCAACTCTGAAAATAAGTGGAAGTGGAAAAGTTTCGGTTTCATAAAGTGAGTTTACAAATTCAACATTACCCTGATTAACAGGGTCTGGGTCTATACTTAGTTTTTGATCCCGACCTGTCAGACTCAAAGTATTTCCGTAATTTGCTAAACTTACCCCAAGACGAATTCCCTTAATAGGCGTGATGAATAACGCACCCAAGTCCAAAGCCAAAGTATTGGCATGGGAATGCCAAATTGATTGTTGAATATATTTTATATTTCCACCAATACTAAATTTGTCAGATAGTTTCTTAGCAAAGCAAAGGTTTGCGGCTAAATCTTGTGCCCCCCAAGATTCACCTGTTCCTTCTGGTTGAGTAATTGTTCGGACCAAATCATCTGGGACTGTGAGGCTTGTTATACTTAGACCTAGTACTCCAATTCGGTTTATTGGCAATGCAAAACCAAGATATTGAAAACCTATTCCACCAAGCCATTCATTATTGACAAAAATAGTTTCCATTCTTTTCACATTTGTGAGTCCTGCCGCATTCCAAAACATGGAACTTATGTCACCATCCATGGCAGTAAAGGCGTTCCCCATTCCTGTCCCACGAGCATCAACACCAATTTTTAAAAACTGTGCTGCAGTAGTCCCCGATTTTGTTATTGTTTGTGAATTATCTAACTGGCCATAAACCCCATTCAAGTGAAAGAATACCATAAACAACATCGCAATAATTTGATTCTTAAAAAAATATTTTCTCATGATTCCAATTAATGATTCTTTATTATTTAATGACTGCAAAACGACTTATTACTTCACCTAATTTTCCTGCATCAACATGAAATAGGTATACACCATATGCTATAGGGAAATTATCGCTCGTAGTTAGATCCCAATATTTTTTCCCATCATCTATGGTAGACTTATGAATCAAGGTGTTTACCAATTCGCCCGTAATAGTATAAATCCGGATGGTGCATGCTGCTGGCAAATGATTAAAATAAACACGCCTAGGACCTCTGTCTCTAGGGTTTTGCCTATCTAATTGTTCTAAGGGGTTTGTAACAACATAAGGGTTTGGCACGACTGAAATTTTATCTAAATCATTTTTACCCTGTCTTTCGTCTATTTTTGATGCCTGGGTAATAAATGTAAATACGTCGTCACTAAATGGGCGAGTTGTGGCAATAGAATAAACATCTCCATCGCTGGGTGTAATTGGTGTTTGGACAGAAGGTTCAAGAAACTTTATCATCCATGTGGGTGAACTAAGTCCGTCTCCTTCAAATAACACTATTTCATCGTGGCTGTCCCAAGATTCATTGCTTTCATTTGGCTGTTTCTTAATAATAGCAAACTGTTGTTTTTCAGGAATCATACCCATTGTGGTCTTAAAGATTTCAAATGGAGTTAAAATTCCGGCAAAAGAACCTGTGTCAACAATTGATGATGAGAAATGAACTTCATAATCAGCCGGGAAGGCGTTCCCGCCTTGCGAATAAACCCCAACAACGCAAGTATAGTTGGTGGGCCTGTAAAGGTTCCACCCCGTTTTAGTAACATCTATTTCTAGTGGCTCGTCCTTTACATAAATTTTCATCCCATCAAAAACTGGATTTGATTCTTCATTATTCAGTTTATCACTATTTTTAATGGAAAAATGAGTATAGCTTGCACGATATGCAGTGTTGTCTTGCAAGTTTCCCCCAAAAATATCACTAATTGCACGTACACGACCGTAATCCGCGTCCAATTCATAGTCTACACTATCGAGGTAGTTTACTAAACCGTCTAAGCTGGTCAATAAAAATGATTCTTCAACAATGTTCCCATACTTTAACCCAATAAATTTATCAATATTTGCAATAAAAACATCATCAACAAGTTTTGTGTCTTCAACAGAGTAACGCGTTGGTGACTGACTGAATGTGACACGGAATGTGTCACTATTTTCAATTTGCATCGGATCAATAATTTCTATGGATACAGCCCCCGTTCCAATACCTACGTCATGAAAAATTCCTTCATTCGTAAGACTACCAGCCGCGTAACCCGCTGATGGGGACCTGGGAACGACTTGTATTGTATTAACATCCAGAAAAATTTCATTTGACTCAGGATTTAAAGTAATCAATTTTGAACTCTCTGAAGGTGCAATTTTTAAACTATCGTCTCCGTGGTCATAGGATACGACTGCATAATAATAGTTTTGGCCATTAATAACATTATTTGAATCAATGAAAGAATGTCGAATTCCTGTATTATTACCCAAATTATATGGCACGCCATGCCCCGTGTATGGGATACTGCTCAGTCCACTGTACTCGTTCACCAAATCAAACTTAGCAGGCCCCCCGCCTGTCTTTTCTAGTGGAGTAAACAAAAAGTGAGAACCATATGCATCAGTTATGGTTTGTTGGTCCAAAAATTGAGGATCAGTACTCCGGTATATCACATAGCCCTCGAAATCATTTTTCTCTGAAATTGGGTCAATGGAATATTCAGCAATATCATTCCAATAAAGTGTCACTTGTTCATCTCCGGGTGCAACAGTAACATGGGGTTTTGCAGGTGGTTTTGAAAATTGGTAATTCCGTTCATAAATATTTTGCGCCGTTAACGCATTTAAGGTCAAGTCTTGATAGTTTTGTCCAACTAATAATGCGATCGAAAAACTCCTGGATTCACCCGCAGGCAGATTGATTGGCCCTGAACTATAAATAAAAATATAATCTCCTGCTGAATTCGCATTGGCTGAGTCGTAAACACCGGAAGTCAAAAAATTCTCAAATACGTATTGATCATTCGAAATCGTATTATTTCCTCCAAAAGCCGGAGAAGAAAACCCTGTCAAACCCACCATATCTGCTTCATCCAGATCTGTCCATTCATAATTGGGTTCCCCCGGTTTTCTAATATCATATTGGTCACCACCAGTTGGAATCCCGTCTCCTTCTCCTTCATCGCCTGTGTTTTGTAATCCATCCACACCCACATCATGTTTTTCTTGATCCCAGTCACCATCATTATCTATTCCATCGTCCCTACTTTCATCAACCATACCATCATTGTCATTATCTATACCATCATAGGGCTCGCCTGGGCTTTCAAGGAATTTATACCCGAAGTAACCAGGGGGGCGGCCAGAAACATCACTTTGGCCGTCTGCGTCCCAACAATAAACCATATTATTATCTTTATCAAAATATGATAAATCATCCTGCCAGTTTGACGGACCACCTATGTGGGGGTCACCCCACATACCAAACGTGACTTGATTTAAATCTTTTTGACTTTTATTTGTAACCTTATATATAAGAAAAATAATATCCTCGGCCAGTGGGTTAGCCCATTGATAATACCGGCATTGTATCTCAATTCCCAACCCTTTACGGGTAGAGTCATTTGGAAAAGGGTAATATTCGAACTCTTTATTTGTACGGTCATCCACAACAAAAAATGATTCCATATCCGAGTTTGACGCGCCTTGCCTTAAGGCTCCGGGCCATTTAAATTCCTTGAGTAATTCATTGTACCATCCTTCTGGCCAACTGTCGGGTTTCCCATCGCCATCTCGGTCCAAATCGTTTGAAGTTGGTATATAATTACTTTCTGGGTCTGCATAGGGAACATTCTCTGAATTAAACGCGAGAGGTTGCCACCCCCAAACATCTTTACCGTCAGGTGATACCTCTCCTCCATTAGAGACCAAGCCATCACTGATGACTCTTGCCACCCAGACAGTGTCTCCATTTTCATTTGTAACTGGGTCTCCAGCTTCATCAATCTTGATATAGGCATCCGGGTGACTACTTGGTTCTACTTCAACCTCCGCACAAATAAGCGGTCCAAACTCATACCCATAACCTAAACCCTCCCATACAATATCAGTTGTACGGTTTCCGGGGCTTGAAATGCTACCATAATTCCAAATTTCTGCTGTAATCTTATTACCATTAAGGATTGCTTTCTGTCTTCTTAGGATTTGAGGGTCATCATCTTCTCCCAGTTGTCTTTGAAGAGTGTGCTCACGCCACTTGTAATAATCTAAATGCTGGGCCTCTGTCCAATCCTTTTTAGGCTTTTTTTGGCTATTGTATTTTCCATAAATCAGATTTGTAAAAATTAGCAATACCCACAAAAGACGGACTACTGTTATCGTATATTTATTAAAGGCTATATTCAATTTCTACCCTAAGTCTGCTATTAAAAATCAATTGAAAGACCAAACTGAACTGATCTTGGTGAACTATAATAATTAGGTCTCACTTGATACTCTTCCCAGCGATGGACACCTGGTTCTCCATAATGGCTGGTGAAAGCTTCAGTCTCTTGAGAAGACTTATTAACAAATGTGTAGCCTGCTTTGCCTGTGTCACTAAAGACATATCTCTCGTTCCTAAAATCAAATAAGTTGTATATCTTTCCAAAAACAACTATATCAATATTGCCAATATTTAGATTCTTATGAATCCTAATATCCACATTTTTCTGCCATGGCTTTCTTTCGCTATTTGGATTTGGCACATAATTGGCAAAGGGAATATTTGGCGTATAGGGCCAACCCTGAGCCAGCTTTCCAATAAAACTGATTCCCCACTTCCTTGGCTCACTGATTGTTATTGTGGCATTCATTACATTGCGTTGATCCCAGCTAAGAGGCACAATCTTTTTTTCCTCTTCTTCACCCGTTAACGCATTAAAATAAAATGAGCCCGATGTAACACTATTCCCTTTTGTTATCTGATAAGAATAATCAAGAAAAGCAGATGTTTTGGTTATTGGGTCGCGCCGTTTTATAAGGCTCAGGGTAAACCCCTTCACATTTCCAAAGTCTTTATTCATATAAATTGAGTAGGAAGCGGGACCATAGGTTGGTGAAAGATAGTCTATCGACTGAAGAGCTAAAAGATCGCGAATGTCCTTATAAAAAACGGTTGCATCAATCGCTAAAACTTTTGTGAACTGCTGTTGCAAACCGAATTCATAAAGTACCGTTTTTTCTGGTTTTAGGTTGGCATTACCAATTGTAGGTGAAATGTTGGCTCCAAAAATACTTGCTTTATAGAGCCGCCTTAATGTAGGGATTTGATAAAAATGTCCATAACTAAAATGCAGAACTCCTTCATTGGTTATGGGGAATGAGACACCCAGTCTTGGCGACACCATTGATTTTTTAGTCGCCTGTATTCTTTCTTCTTCAGGGTGAATTAAATCTGCTATATACTTATCATTTGGATCAAAGAAGTCATAGCGAATACCCACATTTAGAATCATGTCTGGATATTCAATTTTATCCTGTATATAAGATGATGCAATTAATGCCTGTTTATCATAATAATTATGACTTGGCGACTCATTTGCGGGAAGTACAGTCGGCTCAGAATATTCATAACCATCATAGAGAATGCTATAATTATCTTCTTCGAGTTTATCTGACCGTGCACTAATCCCGACCTTTATTTCATGTTTTGTCGTGACTTGGCTGGTAAAGTCAAACTTACCCCCTTTTGTTATTGATTCTCTAGAATAGTGCCCCATTTGTGTTCCACCAAAAACAAAAGTCGTTGTTGGCGGAGAACCTAATATCCTATTTGTTGATACATATCTTTCGTCATTTGGATCCTCAAATAAAAATTGTTTAAAGTCTGTTGTTGCGTTAAAAATATTAACTTCATAATAAGACCGTGTAAAAGCCTGAGTTAATCGTAATGAATAATTATTGTTTTGAGTAAAGTGATTATATATGCCATCTGGATTATATTTATAAGAATGGGTGTAGGACTTCCAGTCCCGTTTGTCTTGAATTAATTGAGCAGACAGTTTGATCTTGGGAGTAAACCTATAGGTCAGTTTTGAAAGAATATTAGAGCGCTGTGACGGATTCATGGGTACGTATTTTTTATCACCACCAAGTTCAATCATCCAATAATCAGAAACTCTAAAGTCGGCATAATCATCAGGTTTGTGTTCTCGCTGTCCATAAAGGTGTCCTTGGCTATCACTGTACCTTCCACTAACATTAAATGTGAGCTTGTTCCCGCGTGAAAAAAGACGAACAGGGCCATTAATAGAGCCTTCATAGACAGTGTTTGCCTTAGGATCAATATCATCAATATTTAGAAAAATATCCTTACCATTTGAAAAATAATCGCCTGAATAAATTGACATGCTCCCGTGATAGTCTGAGCCACCTTCTTTAATTTGGAGGTTTACGATTCCACTCATAGCATTCCCGTATTCGGCATTAAAAGCACCGCTTACAACTTTCATTTCGTCCAAAGCTTTGTTGGAAATATTTACCGCAAGACTGTTTGTAAAAAAGGGATTTGCTACAGAGACTCCATCAATATAATATCCTACTTCATTTGACCGTCCACCACGAATATGTATTTCACCCCCCGCACCCTGGTTCACGCCTGCCTGTGTTGTTAATATTCCCAAAAATGATTCAACCGGCAAATTTTTCATTTCATCGGATGTTGTTATCCTTTGGGAAGCAGTTAAATCTTTTTGAACAAGGGGGCGTTCAGCTAAGACAATGATTTCCTTACCTTCAATGATTTCTTGGGTTAATTGAAAATCCTGTTCTGTTGTCTGCCCCAAACTTACCCTTAGTTCTTGTACCACATATTTAGAATACCCAATATAGGAGGCACTGAGTGTATAGTTTCCAGTTGGAACATTCAGGATAAAAAACATACCATTTTGATCGGATGCTGCACCAAGAAGGACTTCTTCAATAATAACGTTTACACCGGGTAAAGGTTCATTTGTTTCAAGACTCCTAATTTGCCCAGTAATTTTTCCGCCGGAAGCAAATAAATAAGAAATACAGAATAGAATGGCCAATAATCGATATTTTTGTGTCATTAATTTTCTTTTTTAATTTTCATCATTAAATAGTAAAGAAGTTTACATCTTAATTCTGAAAAAAAATAAATTTTATAAACTTTATATTAAATTATAGTTATATTTTGTAGTACAAATACAACATAATCTAAATAATCAATAGGAGAAAACAATGAGAAAAACAGTTATAAGTTTATTTGTTCTTACGTTCTTCATTTCAACTGCAATTGCAGATGGAGGATTTGTTCAAACAGGTTTCGCACCTGCTACAGGTGGTGCCCGTGGTGTTTCGGCCGGGTCGGATCTTGATGGTGACGGTAAACACGAAGTATGGATAACATCGTATGAGAATGGTGGCCAAATACTTTGTTTCGAGCAGTCAGGGACTGATACGCTGGAACTTGTATGGACATCAGAAGCCATAGATACAATAGTGTCTAGTGGAACACGTTGGGTAGAGACAGGTGATTTGGACGGCGATGGAAAAGGTGAAGTAATTTTCTTCGTAGGTTATGGTCAAACAAGCCCAATAGCTGGCCTGCATGTCTATGAATGGGATGGTGTTAACGACAATGGCTATGGAACAACTGCAGATTTTCATGTTAATCTTTTAGACGCTTTTAATGACTCTTTAGGAGCCGCGCGCCCTGAACATTTCTCAGTGGCAGATATTGATGGAGATCAAACACAAGAAATAATTATGGCATGTAATGGAAGCAGTAATCCAAGCTTTGGCACACAAGATGGCTCTACAGCCTATTCTGAAGACAGATTCATTATTATGTCAGTTAGTGGCGACATTGGTTCTTTCGGAGCTACCCTTGTAGAAGAATATTCCATGTCACCCCGGGATGTTGACAAAGACGGCGTGATAGAAAATGCTTTGGGTGGTGGCAGTCCACAGGGCGTAGTTGTCTGTGATACAGATGGTGATGGCCTTCTTGAAGCAGCCTGTTTTTCCTGGAATAATCTGGCAGTATTTTTTATTGAAGCGACAGGACCAGATGCCTATACAATAGGTGATACTACCTATGTCAAGCTCGCAGCCTCTGATGACTGGACATTGGCACCTGCAGCCGCGGATATGGATAATGACGGAAAAGATGAAGTTTATGTCGCTGGTTATGGTGTCCAAACTCTCTTTGCTATCGTTGATAGTAATGGAGATGCCACCCATCTTGTTGATAGCACCGAAACTTCAGTTATAGCTACTGGCATTGCACATGGAGCTACCGCTACTCCGGGGTTTGGTGTGTTTGTTGGTGGAACAAATAACGGAGTTGACGTCCATAAATTTGACCTCGCACCTGGCGGAAGTCCTTCAAATTCAACAGATTGGACAAAAGCAAGCTATGGATTTGATAACTCCTTGTCGGGCTTTGTGTCAAAACTTGTTTCAGGCGTTGACTTTGATAACGACGGAGCAAAAGAAGTTGTTCTTGTATATCAGGGTGTTGCAGACAGTGTTGCAGTTATTGATGGAACAGATACTACTATGACTTTGAACACAGGCAATTTCGCTGTACGTACTGCCGAGTGGGATGCATCTATGGTGTCTATTCGAGATGTTAAAATCATAATGCCAGATGATTATAAATTGGCTCAAAACTTCCCGAATCCCTTCAATCCTACTACACATATTGATTACTATCTACCTAAAGATAACAGTATCTCTCTGACGATCTACAATATACTTGGAAACGAGATTGTGAAACTTGTGAATAATAAATTCACAAGAGCTGGTTCACATAATATTGTTTGGAATGCTAGAGATAAGAATGGACTAAAAGTGGGTAGTGGTACATATTTCTATGAATTAAAATATGGAAACTTTTCTAAGACTCGACAAATGGTATTAATGAAGTAGATAATAAAAGTCAAAAAAAAGCCCTCTCTAGAGGGCTTTTTTTTTAAATTGACAAAAGAATCTATAAAATAAATTTATAATAATTTAGAAATAACGGTTAATGTTTTCATTCAAATAAAAATTCTAATCATAACATAATTTTTAAAAATGACTTCACAATCTTTAATGGTCTTGGATCCATCCTTGACAGAGCCAGAGATACAATCTTATAACCATATTTCATCTCGATCACCTGTCCCGACTACTTATCATTTACCAGCTTTGTTTGATCCCAAAAGTATGGAAAAAGTAATAGGTGAAACATGCGGTATTATTCTGATGGGAAGTGCCGCATCTGTTTATGAAAAGCATGATTGGCTGAAAAATATTCATTCAATATTGGAACAGGCTTTTGCCCTTGGGATCCCAACTCTTGGCATATGTTTTGGACATCAATTCATTGCACATATGTTTGGAGGTACAATCGATTATCTTTGGAATGATGAAAAAAAGAAAGGTGCCAGGTCGGTAAAACTAAATAGCCTTTCAATATTAAAAAAGCCTGCAGAAGGAAATCTCATTTACTCGCATCGAGAAGGTGTTACATCATGTCCTGCAAATTTTGATATATCAATCTCCAGTGAAATGGTTAAAATTGATGGAATCACTCATAAATCAAAGCCAATTTGGGGAGTCCAACCCCACATAGAAGCAACCTATGCATTTGCAAAAAGAAATGGCATTTCAGAAGAACATTTTCAACCTGCATTTAAATTTGGTACTTTAGTTCTTGATAAATTTTTGGAAAAAATTAAAGAGCGACCTCTTGACAAAAATTAGACTTCTGTTTTTTACAGTATTGTTTTGGGCATTTTCCTGTACTACTCACCCCAGGTTATTTAATAATATAGGTATACCTATTCTAAAAAGGTCTATTAATGCACTTATTGTAGACTCGGGCCTTGATGTGAACATGAGCATTAAAGTGACTTCCCTTAATTCAGAAGAAATACTATATGCACTGAATAGTAAAAAACGGCTCATGCCGGCAAGTAATAATAAACTGTACACTTGTGCCGCAGCATTAGCCAACCTTGGTTCCGATACTATTTTTGAAACAGCCATTTACCAGCAAGGGAATAATCTCATTTTAAAAGGTGGCGGTGATCCGGATTTTTCCTTGGAGCAATTAGACTCCTTGGCTCAAATTATTTCTTCACAGATTGAATCAGTGGATACCTTGTTTGTGGATGAAAGTATCATGGATACGCTTCATTATGGCGAAGGCTGGATGTGGGATGAGGGCTCATGGTGGTATGCTGCTCCTATTAGTGCACTATCTCTAAATGATAATTGTGTAGAATTCTATTTCCATCCTGGAAAATTAGGACAACCGGTACAAGTTTCAACTACCCCTGTTACAAACTATATCCAGATTGATAACCAATCAATAACCGTGAATGATACGGTTGATTTTCAAAAATTTAAGATTGAACGTGACTGGGCTGGCCACACCAATAAATTTAATATAAGTGGTGAATTAATGGATTTTTCTACCCCAGATACTTTAATACGAAATATTGTTAATCCCCCCCTATTTGCAGGAACTGTTTTGAAAGAAATGCTTGCAGAAAAAGGGACCAGAATAAAAATAGTTTCTACCAGAAATGGTAGCAAAAATGCCAAAATATTAGTCTCCCACAAATCTTATTCTTTACTTCAATCCGCATTAAACCTAATGAATGAAAGTGATAATTTGACCGCTGAGTTATTAGTCAAAACCATGGGAATATCCAAAGAATATCCCGGGAATTGGAATGATGGTATAAAAACAGTAAAAACATTTCTGGCAGATTCCGCAGGAATTGATACATCAGCAATTCGAATTGCAGATGGTTCCGGT
>Ga0114997_10003155_pt1 | contig 13035 bp, 8 predicted proteins | sample ArcticOcean_MG_C_2_FD_87045 | JGI IMG/M metagenome (GOLD analysis project Ga0114997, IMG submission 87045) | Marine microbial communities from western Arctic Ocean - ArcticOcean_MG_CB4_136 | ecosystem: Environmental > Aquatic > Marine > Oceanic | place: Arctic Ocean: Canada Basin | collected... | reverse complement strand
GCGCATTCGTAGTATTAAAAAGAGAACGGCGAAGATGACGATTCAGACGAGGATTTTCGGCGCAGGAGGCGGTTTGAGTACTCTCAGTGAGAGAAGAAGAATGAGCGCTTTGATGATGATGCGAAGCAGCGGCGCCGTCAACAACAACAACAACAAGAACAAAAAGAGATTCTCTTCCTCTTTTGTTCGTAAAGCGAGGACGAGGGAAACGAACGACGAGGAGGAGAAAGAAGAAGAGAAAGAAAAGGAGGAAAAAAAGAAGACGTTCGAGGAGTTCCTCTCCGTGTGCGCTGCGATGAAAGCGACGGAATTGAAAGAAAGTTTGAAACAGTTGCGAGTGCCACAATCGCCGGGGAAGAAAATCGACCTCGCAACGAGATTGGCGTTTGCGCGAGTGGACGAACAAGACGGGAAAGATCCACTGAAGATGTATAAAATGAGGAAGAAAGAAGAAGAGTCGACGAAAGAGAACGTGATGCGAGAGTTGAACGATCGACGGGAGAAAAGGAGATTGAGAAGCGGGAGGATGCCGACGACGAGGAGGAGGGCGGCGGCGGAGGCGGCGACGACGCAAAGTAGCTTGGCGGGCGATGCAGGTATTGAAGACGCGGAGTTTACCGTGGCAAATTCGGCGAACGTGGAGAATGTTCTGAAAGAGACGTTTCAAGGGGAGGAGATGACGGAGCGAAAACGGTCGTACGCGAGAGATCATTTGTTGAATTCGTTCGTAAACGCGTCGACGAGCGAAAAGGCGAGAGGATCATCATCGGGAGGAGAGAGCGACGCTTCGGCTTCCAGTGATGAAGCGATGTGGTACACGATTGAATGCTCAGAAATGCGAGAAAACGCGGCGATGGCAAATTGTTTGAACGTTTCTGGAGTGGTGGACGTGTGGTGTCCGCGAAAACCTCCCCCCGGGTTTGTTTTGGCCGAAGAAGAGACGCACGGGAGAACGGATTTAGAAATTCGACAATTGATTGTTGAGGGCGAACCGATACAGACTGGGTTCATTCTCGCGAAAATTGCAAACATGTCTCAAGATACTATTCGAAGTTTAGAGAGCGAGTACTTTGTCCAAGGTTTGGCGACGGGTGGGACGACGAGTTTCGGGAAACGAGAGGCGACGCGACGCGAAATCGCCGAGCCGATTGACACCGGGTTGTTTGAAAGTTTAATCCGAGCTTCGGCGCCGACGATTGTGTCCAGAGTTGAATACGACGCAAAAATTAAAGAGTTGATGAGCGAGATGGATTTGTCCAAGAGAGAGGAAGAAGAGACAAACATTTATGGCTTGAAGATGAAGAAACGCACGGAACGGGTCGCAGAGTTGAGAGCGGAGAATCCAACCGAAGAAGAAGAAAAAAAGAAAGCAAAGAAAAAGACGTACGATTTAGAAATATTTAACGGACCGTTCAAAGGGTTTCACGGAAACGTCGTCGAAAGGTTAGAAGACGGCGTGGTTCGCGCCGAGGTCGTCATCTTCGGAAAAACAAACACGGTCACGCTGGAATCGTCCGAGTATCGAGAAACGTCTAAACCCCCGTCGAAATGAAAAACGAAGAAGAAAAACGAGAGAGATGATACATTTGTACATTATATAATACACTAATCGAAGAACTACTCACGACTCTTCTTTCTATTTGTTGTTTGCTAAATCTATCGAACTGACGAACTGATACAACGCCACCGCTTCCGGCGAAGGCATCTTCAACTCCACGAGTAAATGTTTCGCTTCCAACGCAAACTTTTTACTAAAAATTCTCGCCTTGTCGCCTTCTCTCCGTTTCATCACCGCGTCTTTTAACAACGACACGCGTAACTTCAAATTATCCATCGCTTCGTTCGCGGATCTGTTTTCTTTATCCTCTCTGTACTTTGCGTCTAACGCGTAGACGTACTGGGAAAGAAACTCGTTGTACCGCGCGCGAACCCGCTTCGCGGCGGCTTCGATTCTCGCGCTATCCTTCCTCCTCTCGTATTCAAACTCTATCCTGCTCACCGCGGCTTCCCAAAACTCCATCGTTTTCCGCGACAGTATTTTATCTTTTTTCCCGGCGATATCATCGTCAAAATCGTTATCATCATCGTCTCGTTCTTCTTTTCCATCTCCTTGTCCTCGACCCGGAAATAAAATCTCTCGCGCAGCATACACCTCGCCCGCGACTGTTGGGTTCTTGTTGGAACAACAACAACAACTCATCAGTGCTAATTTCAACGCATTTGTAGCATCTCTCCTGATCATATCGACGACCGCTCTCGTTTCCTTGGGCAACAGTTTCGTCGTTTTCGCCTTCTCCAACAGATTAAGCGTACCCTCGTTGTCGTCGTCCTTCTCGTCGTCTGAATCGTCTTCATCATCGTTCACAAAATCGGAGCGCAGCGACCCTCCCATCGCGCGTCGATACTCCTCCTCGCTCACGACCACGGAGGATGACGATGACTCTCCAAAAGCAGTCGCAACAACGCTACCATCACCACTCAAAATCCTCTTTTCTCTCGCGTACCTGATGTCCTCTATCTTTATCTCTCCGCCGCTTTTGGTGTTGTTGTTGTTGTTGTTCTTGCTCTCATCCGTTTTCATATCTTCATAAGACGGAGACGTGAGGAAAATTGACAAAAGCACTCGTCGCCAAAAAATCCATAAAAAGAGAGAAACATTTCTTATACTAAGGTTAATTAAAATGGCTTTTTTGTTTGCGCCGGCGCAAACCTCCCCCGCACAGCAAAACGCGCCCCTTTCGCGCATTTTTATCGCGTCGTGAAAAACAAAATGCTGTCGTTGCTGTCGTTGTTCGAACGCATCTCGCGCGTGAGCGCGAAAGCACGCGTGTGTGGTGGCGATTTTGAAAGCGACGAAGAAGAAAAAAACGATTCGGAAATTTTTTTTTCTAACCTCTTCGGCCAAGGCACAAATAGGTCTCCCCAAACGCACAGATTTAGATTTTTTTTCTCTCTCTCGTTCTCTCGTTCTCGTTCTCTCCGGTCGTCGTCGTCGCGTACCACCACCCCGAGGAGAGAGGTGTTTATCTCTTCAAAAAGAACGCTCTTCATCTCGCGTTTTGCTATATGTGTATATTTGCTCTCTGTTCTTTCGCTCTGCTCTGAATATTTTTTATTCTTTTTCTTGAGAAAGGACGGACGCTTTTTTTTATCCACTTTTGATGAGATTTTTCAGCCGCTTTTCGACGATTTTTTTTATTCAAAAAGTGCCAAGTGTCTTTTGCCCCATTTTAACCTAAGAAAGAATTCGCGCGCAGAAGAGCGGACAAACGAGAGACAAGCTTTTGCGAACGCGCGATCACAAAAGAAAGGAGAAGAAAACGTTATTTATATACTATCAGACTCGAATCTTGATTAAAAACTGTTATGGGAGATTCGAGTCAACAACAACAGCAGTACGCGCTCGTGGCGCAAATGCTCGCCGCCGTTGCTGAACAAAACCAAAACGATTTAACCAACAACAATTCCGCGCAAAGGATGGAACGCGCGAATACTCAAAACAACGCGAACAATAACAACAACTTTCACCTGCAGTTTCCGTTCGTGAATTATAATTTGCACGGACAGCCGGTCGTCGTGAACCAAATGAGTCAACAACAACAACAACAACAACAACAATACGCGAACAACAACAACGGAAAACCAACGGCAAATGGTCAAAAAAGCGTCCTCGTCGGTGCCACGATGGCACCTCCGGAAGGGCATTTTTTACCCCAAAATACTGGTGCAAGTGGATATACTCTCAGCGGACAACAACAACCTATTCCAACGCATCACACGGTGAACGGCCAAACGGTGAAAGTACGCAAACCGTACACGATAACGAAACAGCGCGAACGGTGGACGGAACGCGAGCACGACCGGTTCGTGGAGGCGTTAAAGTTACACGGCCGCGCGTGGAGGAAAATCGAGGAGCACATTGGGACGAAGACGGCGGTGCAGATTCGAAGCCACGCGCAAAAGTTCTTCGCGAAATTACAGAAGGAACATCAGAAGAATTTAGAGACGGACCAATTATCGGACGTGACGAGAGGTGGTGGGACCACGGAAGATGGAGCGACGGCGACGAGAGATACGCAGACGAGTGGTGAAGGCGGTTTGACGCAGACGACGACGGAGAATATTAAAGACGCCGATACGGCGAAGAAGATTAGCGGGAATAATAATTCCAAGTTGTTGATTCAAGCGTTGATGGGGAAGAAGAGTAAGAGCGAAGTGACGGGAAATACGAAGGAAGAAGACGAGGCGGAGTTGTTGAGTAACTTGGCGGCGAGTGGAGATAAGCCCGCGACGGTGAAGAGGACGTCGAGCATGTCCACGGGAGGGAAGACGACGGCTTCGGATATTCCGCCGGCGAGACCGAAACGGAAACCGTCGCACCCGTACCCGAGAAAACAAAGTTCATTGACCGAGAGACAAGTACGAGGGGTTTTACCAGTTGGTTTCGTGAACGTGAATAATAATAAGAAGAAGAAAGGGCATTCGATCAACAACTCTTTGATTGATGTGGCTTCGGTTGAGCAGCACGCGTCCGCGTCGGCGGCGCAGGCGCTCATGAACGCCACGTCTGAAATGGTTCGCAACAGAATGATTCAAGAGATGCAGATGCAACATTTATTGCAACAACAACAGCAACAACGACAAAATAATAAGAATGGGAATAACAACGATACGACGGCGAATTCGCTTCTCGCACATCTCGCGATGCAACAAGAAGTTCCGAATCCGTTGTCGCAGCTGCATGCGCTCATGGCGGCGAATCCGATGTTTACCGCCATGAACTTTGGTGGAGGTCTTCCGGGCATGCCGAATATGGCTGCTGTTGCCGCAAACAGCAACGGCGGCTCGTTCATTCCCAGCTTCGCGACTATGAATAACAACAACAATAGCGCAAAGCTGACGACGACGACGACGACTGATGCGAATAATAATAAAAGTGGAACCGAAGAAGCTAAACCGACAACAACTACGACGACGGATAAAACAAAGAACTCTGAAGTTTCCGAAGACGCAAAAGCATCACTCAAGCCGAATTCGCAGTCTGCATTCTCTGGTTACGTGAGACCGACGACGACGAATAGTAATCAATATCGTCAAACCGGAAGCGCGGCAACCACGATGACGACGGCGAATAATATCAATAACAGTAGTAATAACAACAACGATTCCGACGTAATGGCTGCGGTGCAACAACATCAACAGATGCAGTATTGGAACGCGCAAATGGCGGCGTTGGCGGCGATGCAAGATCCGAATAGCTTTGCACAGTTCCTCCAGCACCAGCAAATGGGTAACATGGCGATGGCGCAACAACAACGACAACAACAAAACAACATCGCGTACGCCGCAGGTGTCAAGTCGGAAGCCGCGGCGGCGACGCAAGAGAAAAACGCTGCTGGTGAGGTGAAGACGGCTAGAAAGGCCCAAGCGGCGACGCAAACGCCAGCGGCGGCTACTGATGCAGGTAAAACGGCGAAGATGATTGCAGCGTCGCGAAAACCGAACGCTCCGCAAGTCCCGAAAGAGATTGAACTCGCCGTCGCCAATAAGGAAAAAAGTCCGGACTCAGATAAGGCCACGGAAGAGGAAGAAAATAAAAACGGCGATAACAGTAACAAAGATTCCATCACGAACACGACAACGACGACGACGACGACGACGACTGGAAGACGCTCTCGACGAGCGGCAGCGGTTGTCGCCGCGGAGAAGGTCACGAAGCAAGTCAGCGGTGGGAGAGCTACGCGCCGAAACAACAACGGAGGCAGCGGGAGCGGAAGTGGGAGCGGTAGTAGGAACCAAAACCAACCCGGAGGCAATAAGAATCAAGGCTCGAGCGGTAGTGATGGTTCTGACGACGTCGCGCAGAAAGGTTTCGAAACCACCTCGTTTCGCGTGTATCAACAAGAAGAATAGGGAGTACATAGCATCAACAATCCCCTCTTCTTCCCGTTGCTGTGAATGGATGTATATTTCATCGATATAACATTGTATTTGTAATTGTATTTTTTAAACAGTAATAAGTAAAACAATATTCTTGTTTCAAGCGTGTCTCTCTCCTTTCTTCTTCTTTTCTCTCTGGTGTTCATAACGCGTTATGAAAACACTCATCAATCCTTCGTGTCGTCAAGCGGCGTGGTTGGTTATATTTCTTCTTTTTCTTCCCTTTCTTCTTCTTCTTCTTCTTCTTCTGGCTCTTGCCTCTTCCTATCGTCCACGTCGTGCGCAAACGCGCCGCTTTTCTTCGTCAAAAGCTCGTTCGCCGCCAACACCGTTCTCCGCTCCAAGTCTTTCTCTTTCGCGATGACGCGATCGAAGTGCGCGTTCATCTCCTTCCCGAAATCTTCAAACCTTTCAATCTTAACGTCGACGAATTTCCCTTCGCACATTTTCCTCAACCTCGCCTCGACCAGTCTCATTTTCTCTTCCTCTTTCTTAATCTCTTCCGGTAGCTTTTTCACCTCTTCCATCTGCGTTGCGAGCTTTTGGTACTCGAGGAGTAACTTCACCCTGTTTTTCCTCTTCTCCTCTTTTTCTCTCAAATGTTCGAACGTTTCTCTTTTCAACTTTTCTCTCAAGCGACAGATTTCTGCTTCCTGGTGGTTCATCTCTTCTCGTAAATGTCTCAACTCTTCCTCTCGTTCTCTCGCTTTCTTCATCTCCTTTTCTAACGTCGCTTTCTTCTCCTCTTCCTCGTGTTTTTTCTCTTTCAATTCTTCTTGATATTTTTTCTCCATGTCCTCTAAAGCCTCGCATTCTCTCTCCAACTTTGCCACCACGTCTTCGCGATCGAACTCTCGCGAAATCGTTTCCATCGGATTATTTTCTCCCGGATCGTTGCCATCTTTTCTCCTGTTCAAATACTCGCAGTTGTTGGCGTTGGAGAACATCGAGGAGAACATTTTTTAACGCGCGTTGTTCTGTTCCTTTTTGTTGTGTGTTCTTTTCTTCTGAATGTTGCATGTGTTGAATCTCCTTCGAAAGAGAGAGAATCGAAAAGACGTTTCTTTTTTTTTTGACAAGAAGGTCAAGCAAAAAAAGGCGGAGCAGCCGCCCAGAAGAGAGAAGGTTTTCTCTGAATAAATCTCGATTCTTTTCACATCATCTCTCTCGAGAGTTTCTATTCTGTCGTTGTCTTGTCCAGAGAGAGAGAGAGGTAAAGAGAAAGAAGAGCGCGCGTACACAGGAGAATATTTTCTCTGAGGGAGTGCAACGCGGAGGAAAGGAAGAGAGAGAGAGAGAAAAGTGATTAAGTTGGTATCTTTTTTTGTCCGACGATGATGACCGACGGGGAAAAGAAAATCGAGTTCTCGAACGGGAAACTGTTATTGGATTCGCATAAAGCGATCTTATCCGGCGGCTCGCTCGCCTTATCCACGACTCCGAATAAGAAGAATGACAGAAACTGCGTTTTATCGAACGACCCGACCGTACAGATTTTACGAAAAGTCGCCACGAATTCACCGAACGACGCGCAAAGTCGGCACGTTCTGCAGTTCAGCACGAACACGGAACCATTGGTGAGTTCATTCATGTGCACGGCGAGATGTAAACTGTGGTGGATGTCCCCGGCGTGGGGAAGAGATTTAGGGAAAGATTTACCCGCGGAGACGCAGTACTTGATGCTCGAGCTCGGGGAAGACGGGAAGAGCGGATACGTGTGCATTTTGCCGCTGTCGGGAGATAAATTCAGAGCGACTTTGTCTGGGTTTCATCCAATGTGGGAAAGGCGAGGGTCTTTCCTCGTCGTCGAGAGCGCGTGCGAAGAGGTGAAAGCGGACGGGGTCGATAACGTGGCGATCATATCGTGGGCGAATAACCCGTACGATGCGTCGAAAAAAGCGATTAAAATGGCCAGTTTGGTTTTGAAAGGGAGTTTTAAACCGAGAGAGGAGAAGGTGACGCCGCCGGTGGCGGACGTGTTCGGGTGGTGCACGTGGGATGCTTTTTACGAGAAAGTCAGTCCGAAACGAATCGGGAAAGGGTTGACGAGTTTACAAAACGGAAATTCGCCCCCGAAGTTTGTGATTATCGACGACGGGTGGCAGAACGTAGAGCCAGATAAGGAGTATAGAAACAGTCGGACGTCGACCGCGGGAAGTAGTAAAGACAATAGCCGAGAACCTAGCAAAAACGACGAAGACCAAGTAATAGAAGAAGAGGACGAATTCGACGACGGCGACGAAGACGACGACGAAGCGCAAGCGCCGTTGACAACTCCGACGGTTACGCCGCCTGGGTATATTGCAGCGTGGTTTTACGCGTTTTATTGGCGGCGGTTACACGCCATGCGAGCGCACGGCGTGTTTTGGCATACCCTTCGTATTTTGATCAATTACGTGTTGTACGCGTTTGTGGCCATGAAAACGGCGTCGTTGTCGTATTTTAATCACAGAGTCGTGTCTATTCGAGCGAATAAGAAGTTTTCCACGTTTACGGGGTTCCGGAGAGGCAGCTTTAGTGGGAAACGTTCGCCGTTTGGGAGTTTAGCGTCGTTGGCGGGCAAAGCCGGGAAAAAGATGCAAAAAGCGATAAAAACGGTGGGTAGTTTAGAGTTTTTGGATAAAATGTCCCCGCCAGGGTCGCCAAAGTTTTCGCATTCGAGACCGTCGTTAGATTCTTTGCGGTCTGCGGACCAGCAGATGGATTTAGCTGGACATGAAAAGAATAAACTGCGAGGCGAAATCGACGGGCTAGGCAACGTCGTTCGAGCGATTAAGAAAAAGTACGACGTGGATTACGTCTACTGTTGGCACGCGTTGCTTGGGTATTGGGGCGGCGTGCACCCAGACGAAGAGAATGTGAGAGAGTTTGGCGCGAAACTAAAGTATCCGAGACACAACCCGTCGTTGTTAGCGGTGGAGCCTTCGCAGGCGTGGGATCCGTTGACCGTGTGCGGCGTCGGAGTCCCGGCGCCGGAGAAAATGCAACACTTTTACAACGAGTTGCACGAATACCTCGCCGCGGCTGGTGTAGATGGCGTCAAAGTAGACGCGCAAGCCGTCATTGGTGCGTTAGGCTACGGGAACGGACCGAACGGTGGAGGCCCGGCGTTGGCGAGAAACACCCACGAGGCTTTGGAGAAATCCGTCATGAAATTTTTCCCGACTAACGGGTTAATCAATTGCATGTGCCATTCCACGGAGAACTTGTACAACTTTAAAATGTCAAACTTAGCGAGAGTGTCGGACGATTTCTATCCGACCAACGAGGCTTCGCACACGGTTCACATCGTCAACGTGTCCTACAACTCCATGTTTATGGGTGAGATTGTCATTCCGGATTGGGACATGTTTCAATCGGCTTCGAGTACTGGAGGGTTACACGCCGCCGCGAGAGCGGTTGGAGGATGCCCAATATACGTCTCAGATCATCCAGACAAACACGACTTTAACGTTTTAGGCCAGTTGGTGATGCCGTCTGGGTCGATTTTACGCGGGAAATTTCCCGGTCGCCCGACGAGAGATTGTTTGTTCAAAGACGTGTGTCGAGACGGGAAGACGGCGTTGAAAATATGGAACAGAAACAGCGTCGGTGGTGTTGTCGGGACATTCAACGTCCAAGGCGCGTGTTGGTCCCGAGAAGTGAACCAGTACATTTCGTTTGGCGGTAAAGACGGACAAACGGTCTCCGCGTGCGTGCGACCGCGAGATATCGAAGGCTTTCGTTCCCAATACGGTAGTAGTAATAATAGTCCAGGTGAAAAAGACGAGGAAGTCTCGAGTAGGAAAGAGTCATCCGGACAGAATGACAACAACAGACCAGGTGCCATAGGCGATCAAATGTTTGCCGTGCGTTCGCACCGAACTGGCGATGTCGACATCTTGCGTCTTCACGAAAAGACCGAAGTCGCGTTGACGCGCAAAGATTGGGACGTGTTCACCATCACGCCCGTGTTTGAGTCCTTCCGCGCCAGACGCTCCGCACCAGACGAATCCTTCGAAGAGGAAGGCTTATCTTCCGTGGACACGTCCGTACCCGCCACTCCGGAGATCACTTCTCCGATCAAAGCGAAGCCACCTTCCACGGAGAGCAGCATCGAAAGTGGAAGCGTAAAGCTCAACAACAACGCCGAGAAGAAAACTACCCAACAACTGATCAAAAAACTCAAACGCGCCAACATCCGCTTCGCCTGTTTCGGCCTCTCGAAGATGATGAACGGTAACGCCGTCGTTCAAAACTGCAAGCTCGAGAAAATCAGCGGCAAGAGTTACCGAGCGACGGTCCTTTTATCCAAATCCTGCGGCCAAATCGCGTGTTACAGCAGCGAAAAACCAAAGAAAATCTCCGCGACGAGTCGCGCGGCAAACGGGAAGAAACACGACGTCAGCAGTTGGCGATTCGAGAAGAAAACGCGCATGCTGTTCGTCGATTTAGGCGACATCGAGGACGTGTTTTGGACGTTGTGGTTTGAGTACTAATTATTAATGTTGTTGATGATGACGATGCGACGAACTACTAAAGTCCTCAGAATGAAACATTTTTCCCCACTTTCACTGAACAAAAAATGCCACCCCGAACGCCCTTAACGAATGAATCTTCCTTCTCCCCTCATAGCCACGAAAACTACCTCGGCCCAGTTTCGGCGACGCCGCAGTTGATGTGCGAACGCATCGTCGACGCCATTTTTCCTCCTCGTTCTTCTTCTGAATCGTCGTCAAAAACGAAAACAAATCTCTTTAATGGCGACGGCGACGATGACGAGAAAAAAGAAGTCCTCGTGTACGACCTGGGATGCAACGACGCGCGAGTCTTAATCGCCGCGTGTCAAAAAAACTCGAACGTGAGAGTAGTGGGCGTTGAAATCGACCCATTGGCGGCTTCAAACGCGAAGAAGAACGTTCAAAAAATGAATCTCGAACACCGAGTGGAAATTCGAGCGCAAGACGCCATGACCGTTACGGATGTCCATCGAGCGGATTACGTGTTTTTGTACCTGCTGCCGAAAGGGAACGAAAAGGTTGCGAAACTGTTACGAGAACGAATGAACGATCGGTGCAGAGTTATTTGTTACATGTTTAAGCTTCCAGATGACAAAGACGACAGGTTTTGGTCGAAACGATTGATGAAAGAAGTCGCGTTTGAAGACTCGCGGAAACGAGAGAGGAAAGGCGTGGACTCGAGTCGATATAATAGAATCTACGTGTACGGGAGTAAAAGAGAGACGGAGAGAAGAGAGAAGATTAGGAGAATAGTCCGAGTTGGCGTAGCCGTAGCCGTAGGAATAGTGTTCGGTAAACTGAAACTGTGGTAGTAAAAAGGAGCACAGAGTAGTGGTTGAGAAGTGGTGAACGTGTGTCCTCGTAAAAATATCTTCTTCCAACAGACTGACAGATCAAAGTGGCCCCTCCATTTTATTCGCAAAGAAGATTTTGTTCTCTCTCATTACTTCTCTCTTTCTCTCTCTCTCTCTTTCTCATCAGTATTAATTTAAACATTTACGCGCCTTTGGCGAAATCCAAACCTTTTTGGATGCTGTCCTTTAACTCCGACATCATACCGTCCAAGCCCGCTTGCTCGTACGCGGTCAACGCGCCCGTTCCGTGAATCTTCTCCACGCCTTCTCTCCCCAAACTCACCTTGGTGGCGAAAAACTCAACCCCTGGGACTACGTCCGACTCAACGTACGTGCATTCCACGACGCCGGCTTCGCCATTCTTCGCTCTCAAGCACGCGTCGCCAAACAACGCCCCGGCGTACGCCATACTCAACGTCGCCGAACCTTTACCAGCCTTGGCGGCGACGACTTCGGTCCCGCCGTCTTGCGTTCTCAACGTCAACTTTTCGATCTCGTCGTCCGTCAAAGCCGCTTTCGGCGTCGCTTGACTAAACAACGGCAAAATAGTCACCCCAGCGTGACCGCCAATCACCGGCACGTCCACTTTCGCCGTCTCCAACCCTTTCTTTTCCGCGTAAAAAGTCTTCGCTCTCACCACGTCCAGCGTCGTCACGCCGAACAATTTTTTCTTATCGTACACCCCTTTCTGCTTCAAAGTCTCCGCCGCGATCGGGACCGTCGAGTTCACCGGGTTCGAAATGATGTTCAACATCGCTTTCGGGCAATTCTCCGCGCACGCTTCCACTAAACCTTTCACGATGCCCGCGTTGATTTTGAACAAATCGTCTCGCGTCATCCCTGGCTTCCTGGGCACACCCGCTGGAATGATGACCAAATCGCAATCTTTCAAAGCGTTCTTCAACCCGTCCTCGCCGTCGTCCACTTGCGAATAACCTTTCACTTGCGCCTTGGTGTTGATGTGCGAGACGTCCGCGGCGACTCCCGGTGTGCCGGCGATGTCGTACAAGCGAAGTTCCGTCACAAGTGGGTTCATCTTCATGAGCAATCCGCACGGTTGGCCGATGCCGCCGGCGGCGCCGAGGACGGCGACTTTGTACCCTCTCGTTTGAGTGTGGTTCGAGAAAAGGCGAGTGGAGGAGGAAACGGATTTTAAGAGTCTTCTTGCTGAGGCCATGATTGTTGTTTCTATAATCGTAAGCGTTTTGCGTCGGGGAATACAAAAATATGGGGAGATTTCTGATCGGAATCGGACTCGAATAGAGTGGGATCGGACCCATCGAATAGGAAAAATACGCTTCGCGTCTCTTTTTTACAAGCTTGGCTTTGTGTTTCTCTTTCTTTCTTTCTTTCTCTCTCTCTCTCTCTCTCTCTCTTTGTGTGTGTGTTTATGAGGTGTGTAAAGTTCCGTCTTCGTACGACCAGCCTTCTGGGAGAGGACAGTCGTTGTCGAGGAGGTATTGTACACAGTCGGGTTGTTTGTTCTCGTGCGCTCTTCGTACGGCGTACTCGTTCCACGGCGCTTTGGCGGTTTCGTGCAAGTACTTCAAACAGTCCAAGTGACCGTTCATGGCCGCATACCGACACGCATATTCGTCATATTTATCACACTTGCGCTCAACAAGATATTCGAGTATGTGGAGATGACCATTTTCAGCCGCCCAAGCGGCAGTTTCCCCATCCCAAGGCGCTTTGACTTCTTCGCGTAAGTATTTGAGGCACTCGAGATGACCGTTTCCGGC
>Ga0114997_10003154_pt1 | contig 13038 bp, 11 predicted proteins | sample ArcticOcean_MG_C_2_FD_87045 | JGI IMG/M metagenome (GOLD analysis project Ga0114997, IMG submission 87045) | Marine microbial communities from western Arctic Ocean - ArcticOcean_MG_CB4_136 | ecosystem: Environmental > Aquatic > Marine > Oceanic | place: Arctic Ocean: Canada Basin | collected... | reverse complement strand
ACGGCGCACACTAGCTTCATATAAATAACATTCGAATTATTTATACTTGTTGAAGTGTGTACGACAATTTCTTAATTAACCTAGCCGTCCACACTTCTCTTCTTAAAAATTTACAATTTAAAACAGCTAAAACTCTTTAAAAAAAAGTTTAAACACACCAATAGCAGTTGATAATTTACATTAACAATTACTTTAATGTGAAGCGTGGTTATATTACAAAAACAAGATGAATCAAGGCTTATATTAGCTAAAAAAACAAGCAAAATAGGGCTTTATTTTGTAGTATGAGTTGCAAACTTGAATTAATTTTTATAGAAAACAAGTATGTTGTTTAAAGAAATTTCTAGCTCTTTATCAGGGTTTTTAAAGATTAGCACAGTAAAAAAAAGTTATGCAAATCTAGCTATACTAAAAAAATATTTTTCTTATTTATTTTTAGTTTTAATTTTTTTATTAGTCTATGTTTTTATCAATAGCCAAATAAATAGATTTAATAAAGAGAAAGAAATAAACTTTGGAGAATTTGTTGACTCAACCAATACAGAATTAGTAAAACAGTATTTTTTTGATAGCATCAAAAGTCCATACAAAGAGTACACCTACATCATACAAAACAATGACAGTATTCAAAAAATATTAAGAGGTTTTAAAATTATTGAAGAAGAGGTTAATCTTATTGCTAATGAATTAAAAAAAAGAGAGCTTTCTAATATTTATCCTGGTCGAAAAATTTCAGTTGTTTTAAAAAAAAATGAGTTAGGCGAAAATAGTATAGTCAATATTTTTTATCCAATTTCTAACACATTGAGTGTAGAAGTTAGAAAAAATAGAAAAGAATTTAAAATAAAAGAAATTGTTATAAGACTAAATAAAAAATTAGTAGTTGTTAAAAATACAATAAATAATAATCTTTATAAAGCAGCAACGGATGTTGGTATTGAACCTAATATAATAGTTGAGTTTGCTAGAATCTATGGTTTTGAAATTGACTTTCAGAGAGATATAAGAAAAGGAGACTTGTTTGAAATTTTTTATGAAAAGTTTACAGATGATAATAATGTAGTTAAAGATACAGGAAAAATTATTTATGCCTCGATGACTGTCAACAATAGAGAAATTAATCTTTATAATTTTAGTTACAAAAATGAAACAGGATATTACGATTTAAATGGCAAAAGCATAGTAAAGTCATTAATGAAGACTCCTATTAATGGTGCTCGCTTATCATCAAGCTTTGGAATGAGAAAACATCCTATACTGGGATTCAATAAAATGCATAGAGGAACAGATTTTGCAGCTTCTTCAGGAACTCCAATCATGGCGTCAGGCAGTGGAACTGTAACAAGATCAAGATGGTGTGGGGGTGGAGGCAACTGTGTAAAAATAAGACACAACTCAACTTACGAAACTATTTATGCACATATGAAAAGTTTTGCAAAAGGAATTAAAGAAGGAAGGAAAGTTAAACAAGGTCAAATAATTGGCTATGTAGGATCAACTGGAATGTCTACTGGACCACATTTACATTATGAAGTAGTAGTTAACGGAAAAAAAGTTAACTCACAAAAACTTAAATTACCCTCAGGAAAAATTTTAAAAGGCGATGAACGTAAAGAATATGAAATTGAAAGAATTAAAATTGACTTGAAATTATCAGAACTTAGAAATTATTAAATTTTTTTTTCTGGATTTTTTTCTGCTAATTCTTCTTTTTTTTCTTCATGAGCTTCTGTTTGATTTAAATTTTCTTTTTGATTTTCTTGTACAGCTGATAAATTAACTGGTTTTGACTTTGAATTAAGTTCCGATAGCCTTCTCACAAAATGATCGGCGTGCTGTAAATAGTTTTCAATTAAAACTGGATCTCCTAGACTTTGCGCATCTTTTGCTAGTTGCTGATATTTTTCGATTGTTTTTTCAACGTTAAATGGGTTGGTCATGGAACCATTGTTTCTATTAAAATTAGAGTTTCCACCATTTTGGAAGTGGTTATTATTATTTGGTCTTGATCCATTAGATCTTCCTCTAAATCCGGTTTTGCCTTGTCTTGGTCTAAATGGTCTTCTTTTTTGATTGTTCATTTATTTTTTCTTTTTACTTAGTTCAACTTTCTAATATTGTTAATATACATCTGATATTTTCTTTATAATCTTTTATTAAAAACTTGTTTCTAAACCCTTGTAATTTCAAAATCTGTGAAACTTTTTTATAATGGCCATTTCCAATTTCTAAGGCCAACATACCTTTTCTCTTTAAGATAGACTTGGATTTGTAGATAACTTTTTTAATTACGTCAAGCCCATCATTTCCTCCATCAAGTGCCAATCTGGGCTCATATTTTTTTATATCATCTGTTAAATTTTTAATTTGATTGCTACATATATATGGAGGATTCGACACTATTAGATCAAATTTATAGCCGTATATTTCTTCTAAAGACCTGTTATAGAACTTTATCTTACTCTCAAGACCTAGTTTTATTGCATTTTTAATTGAAATTTTTAAAGCTTTTTTTGAAACATCTATACCAAAACCATAACTTTTTTTAATTTCTTGTAAGAGCGTTAAGATTATACAACCTGATCCTGAACCAATATCTAAAATAAAAGGCTTTTTGTTGCAAAAATATTTTAAAATTTTTTCTACTAAAAGTTCAGTCTCCGGTCTAGGAATAAGCGTATCTTTACTAACTATAAATTTGTTGTTCCAAAATTCTTTATAATTAAATATATAAGCCACAGGTTCATTTTTAACTCTCCTGCCAATCAACTTATTAAAGTCGAGCTCAATTGTTTTGGGTATCATCTGGTCTTCTGAAGTTAAAAGTTTTTCTCTGCTACACTTTAATAGCCTTGATAAAAGCAGTTCGGAGTCTAAGAGGTGAGAAGAAATTTCTCTTTTTTTTAAAGTCTCTGAACCAATTTTTATTAAGTCTGAAATTATCATTATTTTAGATTTTGAAGTTTAAGATCTTGCTCTTTGAGCCTTAAACCTTCGTTCATTTCTTCGTGAATTTCTCCACTTAAAAATCCTTCTAGCTTATGAAGAGTTAAATTTATTCTATGATCAGTTACTCTTCCTTGTGGAAAATTATAAGTTCTAATCCTTTCAGATCTGTCTCCGCTTCCAATTTGACTTTTTCTATTGCTTGATCTTTCTTTATCTTTTTTTATTTTTTCTGCTTCATAAACTCTAGCTCTTAAAATTTTTAATGCTTTAGCTTTATTTTTGTGTTGGGATTTTTCATCCTGTTGGCTCACAACTACCCCGGAAGGAATATGTGTAATTCTAACAGCGCTATCTGTTGTGTTTACAGACTGACCCCCTGGGCCCCCGGCTCTAAAAACGTCTATTCTTAAATCAGTATCTTTTATCTCAATGTCTACTTCTTCAGCCTCTGGAAGAACTGCAACAGTTGCAGCAGATGTATGTACTCTGCCTTGAGTTTCCGTTGAAGGAACTCTTTGAACTCTATGAACGCCAGACTCGTATTTTAAATAAGAATAAATATCATTCCCATTCACTAAAAAAATTACTTCTTTAAAGCCTCCTGCCTCACTTTTAGATATACTTATAATTTCTAATTTCCATTTTTTTTTAGAACATACTTTTTCATACATTTTAAATAAATCGGAACAAAACAATGTTGCCTCCAGTCCTCCTGTTCCGGCTCTTATTTCAACTATAGCATTTTTGTTATCGTCACTATCTTTAGGTAACAAGAATATTTTTAACTTATTTTCACAATCAATTTTTGTTGCTTTGAGCGAACTTAATTCTTTTTCAGTAAAACTTATCATTTCTTGATCGCTGTTTTTATCGTTAATAATCTGTTCTAGTTCTAGTTTTTCTTTATCGTATTTTAAATATTGTTGCGCAAATTTAATAACATTTCCTAAATCTGAGTATTCTTTTGATTTATCCGCATAAAGTTTAGTGTCTATATTTCCTGAAGAAAGCTCTTTCTCTATAGCTTTATGTCGAGCAACAATTGCTTCAATTTTTTCTTTGGGTATCATTTTTTAATTATTTTTTTGTTTAACTTTTTCTTCAACTAAATGTACGATTTGCTTTACTATGTTTTTGCCAATTACTTTAGTATGAGGGACACCAGATAGATACAATAAATTGCTATCTTGGCCACCTCCGGTTAGACCAATTTCTGTTTGGGCTGCCTCTCCCGGTCCATTAACAACACATCCTATAATAGATAGAGTTATAGGTGTTTTAATATGAGAAAGTTCTTTTTCTAGCACCTTTACAGTATCAATTACAGGAAAGGCTTGACGAGCACAAGAAGGACAAGAAATAATTTGAACACCTCTAGCTCTAATGCTTAAAGATTTTAAAATTTCATAAGCTGCTTTAACTTCTTCTACTGGATCAGCTGATAATGAAATTCTAATAGTATCTCCTATTCCTTGCATTAAAAGATGTCCAACACCAATAGATGATTTAATGCTTCCGGTTAAAAGGCCTCCGGACTCTGTTACACCTATATGTAAGGGATATTTGCATTCGCTTGAAAGCTGTACGTAAGATTTTATAGCTAAAAATACATCTGATGATTTCACACTTATTTTAAAGTTAAAGAAATCATTATCCTCCATTAATTTTACATTATACATAGCACTTTCAACTAAAGCTTCAGGGCAAGGCTCTTTGTATTTTTCTAATAAAGTTTTATCTAAAGATCCTCCGTTAACCCCTATTCTAATTGAGCAGTTGTTGTCTTTTGCTGCCTTAATTATATCTAAAACCTTGTCCTTGTTTCCAATATTTCCAGGATTTATTCTCAAGCAACTCGCTCCCATTTTTGCTGCTTCAATTGCCCTTTGATGATGGAAATGTATGTCAGCTACTATGGGCGCGTTTACTTCCTTAGCGATTTCTTTAAGTGCTTTAGTGGATTGCTCATCAGGACAAGACACTCTTACTATGTCTGCACCTGCATCTTCTAATTGAAGAATTTGTTTAACTGTAGAAGAAACGTCAGAAGTAATAGTGTTTGTCATTGACTGAACAGATATAACTGCGTCACCGCCAACGGGCACTTTACCAACCATTATTTTTTTAGTTTTTTTCCTTTTAATTTTTCTGTGCGGTCTTATTTCCATGTTAATTAATCTAAGTTAAAGACACTATGAAGTTTTTTAATTGCTTTATTTGTTTTATCTTCATTGATGATAACTGAGATTTTTATTTCTGATGTAGAAATGGCAAGAATATTAATTTTTTCATCTGCTAAAGATCTAAACATTTTATACGTTACTCCTGGAGTAGTAATCATGCCTGCTCCAATTATTGAAATTTTAGAGACTTTATCATCTTTGTTGATAGACTCAAATTTTACTTTACTCTTATTTGAGTTAATTAAATCAATAGTTTCTGGAAGATCCTGCCTTTTAATTGTAAAAGTAAGATCAGTTTTTTTTCCATCCGGAGATATGTTTTGTATTACCATATCAACATTTATTCCACTTTTTCCGAGAGGTTCGAAAATATCTGCTGCAACACCGGGTTTGTCTGCTACTCCTAACAATGTAATTTTTGCATCATCTTTTGAAAATGCAACTCCTGTTATGGTTTTTGAGTAATCTATATTTTTGGAATTAAATATCTTAGTTCCGTCTTTGCCCGAAAACGTTGATTTAACATGAAGTGGGATATTATACATCATTGCAGTTTGTACCGCAGAAGACTGCATAACTTTTGCTCCCAATGAAGACATTTCTAGCATTTCTTCATATGATATTTTATCGATTTTTTTTGCTACAGGAAAATTTTTAGGGTCTGTGGAAAAAACACCGTCTACATCAGTATAAATTTCACAGTAGTCTGTTTTAAAAATTTTAGCTATAGCAACAGCAGTTGCATCAGACCCTCCTCGTCCAATTGTTGTTAAATCTCCATTTTTTGAAATTCCTTGATAACCAGGAATTACTGCAACTCCTTTGTTTGAAATAAATTTATTTATTTTATTAACATTCATATTTATAATTCTTGAGTTAGAATGATCTCCTTCAGTAAGAATTGGTATTTGCCAACTAAGCCAAGATCTAGATTCTATTTTTAATTCTTTTAAAGCTCCGGCCAACAAAGAGGCCGTGACTTGCTCGCCAGAAGCCAGCAGAGCATCAAATTCTCTTTTGTCAAAATTCTTTGTAATTTTTTTTGCACTTGAAATTAACTCGTTAGTTTTGCCTGCCATCGCAGATACAACCACAATGACTTCACTTCCTTTTTTGTGCTCTTTTTGAATTATTTTTGAAGCAGCGATGATTTTTTCAATGCTGCCTACAGAAGTTCCTCCAAATTTAATAACTACTTTTGTCATATATACAATTTCAAATAATTCATTATAAATATCTTAATATAATTAATTAACAAGAAAATGTTAGGAATAAATTGAGCACCATAAATAAAGATGAAATTGAAAAATTTTCCCTTCTAGCGGATGAATGGTGGGATGTTGAGGGTAAATTCAAACCTTTACATATGTTTAATCCAATCAGAATTGAATATATTCTTGAAACCTGTTTGTCTCATTTCAAAATAAAAAATTCACAAAACTTACCATTAAAAGGTTTAAAAATTCTAGATATTGGTTGTGGGGGTGGGTTAGTTAGTGAACCAATGTCAAGACTTGGTGCTAATGTAACTGGTATAGATGCGTCACAAAAAAATATTAAAATTGCATCACTACATGCCAAAAAAAATAATTTGAATATTGAATATCTTAATAAAGCACCTGAGGATATTCAAAATAATTCAAAATTTGACATTGTCTTAAATCTTGAAGTTGTTGAACATGTTAATGATCTAGATCTGTATTTAAAGGCATGCTCAAAATTATTAAAAAAAGATGGCATCATGTTTACTGCAACAATCAATAGAACTTTAACTTCTTATGTTAAGGCAATAGTTGGGGCTGAATATATCTTGAGATGGTTACCCATAGGTACTCACGACTGGAATAAGTTTTTAAAACCTGAGGAACTAGAAAACAAACTTACTAATTTCAAGCTTACCGTGAAAGATATTAAAGGACTTAGCTTCAATCCTATTCTACAAAAGTGGAAAAAGTCTAATGATTTATCAGTTAACTACATTATAGTTGGTAGTAAAAACTAGTTTTCTTTATCTACCCAAGGGATGGTGTTCAAATCAATACCTTCTCCCTCTAACTCTTCTCTCTCTTTTTTTGTTGTGCTCCCGTAAATATTTTTTTTATTTTTTTTATCGTAATAAATTTCTCTGACTTCTTTTGCAAAGCTATCTCCAACAAATTTAAAATTTTTTTCAACATACTTTCTTAGTTTTAGTAATTCTTTTTTAACTTTTTTAATTTCTTTTAATGAATTTATTTCATAATTGTTTTTAAAACTAGAATTCAAAACTTTGGGTGACATAATTGATTTTTTTATAGAATAGGAATTGCAAAAAATACATTTAAGTAATTTTCTTTTTTTTAGTTTTTCATACTCATTGGAATTAGAAAACCAACTTTCAAATTTATGCTGTTTTTTACATTCAAGAATATATTTAATCATATTAAATTTTAATTTCTATAGTCAGAATTTATATCTATATAATCATGCGTAAAATCACAAGTGTAGCATTCAAATGTATCGTTTCCTTGACTTATGTTTACTTCTATTAAAATAGAGTCCCATTTCATATACTCTTGAAGCTTTTCTTCATCGTAATTCTGAGAAATTTTTCCATTTTCAGCAACTATTAAATCGCCAAATTTAATTACTAATTTTTCAGTATCAATTTTTTCTCCTGACTTTCCAAGACCCATAATTATTCTTCCCCAGTTTGGATCTTCTCCGGCTACAGCTGTTTTTATAAGAGGTGAATTAGCAATAGAAAAAGCAATTTTTTTTGCACTCATTAATGATTTTGCATTTAATATCTTTATAGTGATAAATTTTTTTGCGCCTTCTCCGTCAACTACTATTTGTTTAGAAAGATTCAAGCACAACCTTTTTAATGCAGATTCAAATTTTTGTATAACGGGGTCGTTAATACTTCTGTTTTGACCTATCTTAATTTTTTTTGTAGAAAAGATGGAAACCATATCATTTGTAGATGTATCACTATCTACAGTAATGGCATTAAAACTATTAGCAACAGACTTTTTTAATAATTGTTTTAAAATATTTGAGTTGATATCTGCATTTGTAAAAATAAAAGATAACATTGTGGCTAGGTTAGGGGCGATCATTCCTGAGCCTTTCGCAATTCCTGCTATTCTGATCACCTTATTTCCTACATTAAATTCTTCATATGCTAACTTTGGTTTAGTGTCAGTTGTCATAATCGCTGAGGCAATTTTCACCCAAATTAATTTATTTGCATCATCTCTTAGCTTAGCAACTAATGCTGTTAACGAACTATTAATTTTTTCAACTGGAAACTCTTCGCCTATCACACCGGTAGAAGCAAAAATGATATCTTTTATTTTTACGGTTTCATTAATTCCAGATTCATTTCTTGATTCTTTTAAAGTAAGTTCTCTAGACAAGCCTTTTGCAATCTCATCCAGGCTTTCTAAACCTTGTTTGCCTGTAAAGGTATTTGCATTCTTTGTATTTACTAATAGTGCTTTAATTGATTTTTTATTAGATTTTTGATTCCAATTAATTGTTTCTGATACAATGCTGTTAGTTGTGGAAACTGTTGCATAATTTGCTCCTTCTCTAAAATAAAAAAGCGTTATATCATCTCTTCCGTTATCATATAAATCTGCTGATACAGATGAGACCTCAAGACCATCAATAACTTTTAATTCCTGAAACTCTCCCATTTTTGACAATGTTTTTTTGTCATTTAGGAAATTTCTTAAATTTATTGTCATAATTACTATTTAATTTTAGTTATAAATACATATATAGAAGTATCATGAATTTACTAACTAAAACTCTTAATAAAATATTTAAAAGTGGCAATCAACAAGAATTAGATAAAATTAAGCCGCTAATAGCTCAGATTAATAATCATGAGACAAAGGTATCTTTATTAAAAGACAACGACTTTAAGGAAAAAACACTATTATTAAAAAAAAATATTAAGGATGGTAGAAATATTGATGACGTAATTCCTGAAAGCTTTGCCTTAGTTAGAGAGGCGGCCAAAAGAGTTTTGAATGAGAGACATTATGATGTTCAGCTTGCTGGTGGAATAATTTTACATAATGGAAAAATTGCTGAAATGAAAACTGGCGAAGGCAAAACGCTTGTCTCTACTTTGCCGGCCTATCTAAATTCATTGACAGGCAAAGGGGTTCATATAGTTACAGTCAATGACTATCTTGCTCAAAGAGATTCTCAATGGATGGGACAGGTGTACAATTTTCTTGGTTTAAATACTGGGTGTATCGTAAGTCAACTTGAAGACTTTAAAAGAAAAAAAAATTATGATTGCGATGTAACTTATGCAACTAATAATGAACTAGGTTTTGATTATCTTAGAGATAATATGAAATATAGTATAGATGAAATGGTTCAACTAAAGCATAATTATTGTATAGTTGATGAAGTTGACAGTATTTTAATTGATGAGTCTAGAACACCACTTATAATTTCTGGGAGAATTGAAGATAAAAGCAATTTCTACTTAATAGCAAATAAATTTATTAATAAACTTCAAAAGAATGATTATGAGTTAGATGAAAAAAATAAGAATTCTATATTAACTGATAATGGAATTGACAAAATTGAAAAATTATCAACGCAAGCAGGTATATTAAAAAATAATAATTTCTACGATCCAGAAAACATTAATTTAGTGCACCACATAAACCAAGCTTTGAAAGCCAACCTTCTCTTTAACAAAGATGTTGATTATATGGTCAGAGATAGTCGTGTTCAAATAATTGATGAATTTACTGGAAGAGTTTTAGAGGGAAGAAGGTTTTCGGATGGTTTGCATCAAGCAATAGAAGCAAAAGAAAACGTTGAAATTCAAGAAGAGAACCAGACTTTAGCATCAGTAACTTATCAAAACTATTTTAGATTATATAAAAAACTTTCAGGAATGACTGGTACAGCTTTAACAGAAGCAGAGGAATTTTTTGATATTTATAAACTCAACGTAGTTTCAATGCCAACTAATAGGGCAATGATAAGGAAAGACTATAACGATCAAATTTTTAGAACGGAGAAAGAAAAATATTTTTCTATAACCAATAAAATTCTTGAATGTAACAAAAAAGGTCAACCTGTTTTAGTGGGAACAACCAGTATTGAAAAGTCAGAAAAAATTTCAAGGCATCTAGAGGATAAAGGAATAAAACACAACGTTCTTAACGCTAAACAACATGAGAAAGAAGCTCTTATAGTTTCTGAAGCTGGCAAAGTGGGGGCGATAACAATCGCAACAAATATGGCTGGACGAGGTACTGATATTAAATTAGGGGGAAATAAAATAGATAATAAAGATGAAAATTTTAACAACCAAAAACCAAACAAAGAAGATGAATCAAAAGTAATATCTTTGGGTGGTTTGTGTATTATTGGAACTGAAAGACATGAAAGCAGAAGAATTGACAATCAGTTACGAGGCAGATCGGGAAGACAAGGTGATCCGGGTAGCTCTATATTTTATATAAGCCTTCAGGACGAATTAATGAGGATTTTTGGAGCTGATTCAATTGATGGAATGCTTAAAAAACTTGGTTTAAAAGAAAACGAGTCTATAGACCACCCTTGGATCAATAAGGCTATGGAAAAAGCCCAACAGAAAGTAGAAGGAAGAAATTTTGATATCAGAAAAACATTAATAAAATTTGACGATGTGATGAATGACCAGAGACAGGTTATCTTTAGCCAAAGACTAAATATTTTAAAAGATACTGATATTTCTGAAATATTAACGTCATTTTTAGATGAAATAGTCCCTGTTTTGGAAAATATAAAAAATGATTACCAGAAATCTAACGATAAAAAAGCATATTTAGCTTCTGTCAAAAATATTACCGGTAACGCTATAAATGATGAAGAATTAATAACTTTAACAAAGCTAGATAAAAATAATTTTGAAAAAAAATTAAAAGAAATTTATGAAAAAAAGAAAAGTGAAAGAATTAAGCTAATTGGCAAAGAAGAAAACAATGAAATTGAAAAAAAGATATTTCTACAAATAATTGATTTTTCTTGGAGATCTCACTTACAGTATTTAGAACAGTTAAGGCAAGTAATCGGGTTAAGAAGTTATGGACAAAAAGATCCCCTTTCTGAATTCAAAAAAGAAGCATTTGTACTTTTTGAAAAATTGTTGGAAAAAATTAAAATTGATATTTTAAAATTTCTATTTAATTTGAACATTGTGATAACCAAAGAAAATGAAACACAAAAAAAAAGTAAAGATAATTTAGAGCAAGCTATTTCAAGTAAAAAAGTTAAGAGAAACGAAAAATGTCCATGCAAATCAGGAAAAAAATTTAAATATTGCTGTGGTTCAATTTAATTTTTTTTAATTTTTTTAAAAGCATCCAAAGCATCATTTCTTGCTTGCACATGATTTACTATCGGAAAAGGGTAATTTTTACCTAATTCAAAATTGTTTATCTCTTTATCCAGTTCCCATGGTTTGTGAATAAATTTTTCTGAAATTTTTGATAATTCAGGAATCCATTTTTTTACATAGTTACCTTTTTTGTCAAATCTTTCTCCCTGTAATATGGGGTTAAAAATTCTAAAATAAGGCGCAGCATCGGCACCACACCCGGCAACCCATTGCCAGCCAGCTACATTGTTAGCTTCGTTAAAGTCCAACAAAGAATTTCTAAAATATTTTTCTCCCTCTTTCCAGTGAATTCTTAAATGTTTTACTAAAAAGGAAGCTGTAATCATTCTGACTCTATTGTGCATCCAACCAGTTTCATATAGCTCTCTCATTCCGGCATCTACAATTGGATATCCTGTTAATCCTTTTTTCCATGCGTCTAAATGCTTTTGATTTTTTTGCCAAGGAAATTTATTAAATTCTTTTCGTAAATTACCTTTTAACATTTCTGGAAAGTAGTTAATCAAACTATGACTAAACTCTCGCCAACCAAGCTCATTTATATATTTTCTGTATCCGTTGGATTTGCCATCAGCTTTTCTACTTTCTTCCCAAGCTGTTTCAACATGCAGTTGTCCAAAGGAAAGAAATGGAGATATTTTAGATGTTCCTGCCTCACCTGGAACATCTCGATTTTCTCCATAGTTTGATATTTTGTCTTTTGTAAATTTTTTTAAAATTGTAAGAGCATTTTTTTCAGAAGGATTCCAATATTTTTCAAACTTTAAATACCATTTTTTTTTTGGAAGAATGTCTTCTGGCTTGTTACAAGTTTTTAAAAAAGTAAATTTACTTTTTTTTTTCTTAATCAAAACATTGTTTGAAAATCCTTTATCTAAATATATTTTCTCCGCGGTTTTCCAAAATGGTGTAAACACTTTGAAAGGTGTACCATCGCTTTTTTTTACTTTATCTGTTTCATTTAAGATATTGCCCTTAAATATTTTAAATTCAATTTTTTTATCTTCTAAAATTTTTTTTACTTTTTTATCAAAATTTAAAAAGTTTGGCTCATATAGCTTATTCCAATAAATAGAGATTTTTTTGTTTGATATAATATTATTAAAAGCTTCTTCGTAAGTTGGTGAAACAATTACTTCCAGACCAATATTAATTTTATCAAGTTCTTCCTTGAAATTTATTAAAGATTTATACAACCACCATCTTTGTGCTTCTCTTTTTTTTTCAAAATCAATTTTTTTAAAAATAAAAATAACATTTACGGTTTCATGATTTTGAGAAGCAAAAGATAAAGCGCTATTTTTGTTTAGTCTAAAATCTTCCCTTAACCAAACTATTCCAATATTTTTATTCATAATTTGATATAGCAGAATGTATAATATAATAATATGCGTGAAAGTGTGTGGTGGCCTTGGTTTGAATCGCACAAACGACACATACCTTTTCAGGGTACTGCTCTACTACTGAGCTACAAGGCCTAAAATCTAAAAGTAATTCTACCTT
>Ga0114997_10003150_pt1 | contig 13052 bp, 8 predicted proteins | sample ArcticOcean_MG_C_2_FD_87045 | JGI IMG/M metagenome (GOLD analysis project Ga0114997, IMG submission 87045) | Marine microbial communities from western Arctic Ocean - ArcticOcean_MG_CB4_136 | ecosystem: Environmental > Aquatic > Marine > Oceanic | place: Arctic Ocean: Canada Basin | collected... | reverse complement strand
CTCGATGGTCAGAGCGCCTAAGGGGCTTTCTCGTCGCCGAGAAGAGAGGAGTAGGAGTAACGCGAGTAAAGGATGTTTCATCAGTCGGTCGTCGTTCGTTGGGTGTTGCTCGACGTCGTCTTCTTCTTCTCGTTCTGATGATTATCATTCGCAGCAGCGGCAGAGGAGGACCGTGAGGACCAGAGTGAAGACGACGGGCGGCGGCGAAAGGAGTCAAGACGAGAATACTAAGAATAAAAAGAGAGTTTGGAACACGACGAAAGGAATCGCCGAAACCGTGGACGACTCAAAAGAAGAAGAAGAAGAGTGCGGAAGCGAAGACGAGGAGTGCCAGGAAATCGCAGACCACCTCCGGCTGAAATCCGGGGTGCTCTTGGACGACGTTTTACCGATCGGGACGCCGATACAAAAAGTAGCAGTAGAAGAAGGAGAAGGAATAAAAGTAAACGGAGGAGGAGGAGCAGAGGTGATGGTCGATCCAATCGTGCAAGAGCAAGTGGAGCGGGCGAACGAGAAGCGGATCGATCGAGGGTTGGGGCAACGCAGAGCGCTGTCGGCGGAGACGAGGTCGAGGCCGTTCGTGCCTTTAGGAGGGGAGGTGTTGCACTTGGCGTGGATGAGAGAGTACGACGAGACTGGGAAGTTTACCAAAGAGGAAGGGGAGGCGTATCGGGAAACGATTAAGAGTTTGTTGTCGCACTATACGACGCCGGCGTGGAAAGTGACGAGCGTTTTGGACGGCGTCGCGAGAGGGTGGTCGGACGTGGTGTTGGATTTAGGCGCTGGGTTTAATTGTCGTTTGCAAAGACACTCTGAGTTTGAAACGTTAACGCTGAGTGGTCCCGGGCGATTGCAGGATGAAATTTCGGCGCCGATTAAACCTTGGAGTTGGTTGTTGCCGACCAATTGGTTGGCGGATATTCCTGGGAAAGTATTTTTGATTCAACATTTCGTAGTCAGGTTAGACCGAGAAACCTTCGCGGAAACGATAGACAGAGAGACGTTGAACGGAGAGTGGTTGACGTTGAATGGAGTGGCGGATAAAAATAGAGCGCACGATGCGAGCGAGATTGTCGCGGACGCCGGCGTGGTTTCCAACGATTTACAGCGGTCCCGGTCGTTGTTCGAGGACGTGGACTTATCGAGCGATGCGAACAGTAGAACGGCGTTGAGACAATTAGAAGCCGCGAGGCAAGCGTTAGCATCGAGAGTCATGTCCAGAGACTCGTCGTATTTCGAAGACCCGTTGACGACGACGTCGAGTACGAAAGGCGCGTCCAAAGAAACGTTTCGAGATAGCGAATTGGATTGGGAAGTGGGCGCGTTTGCCGGCGCCAGTCTCGGAGACGGCGCGAAGATTTACGTCAACTATCAACTCGACGAGGACGGTGGCACACAGTGTTTAGTCACTGTCCCACCGGGGAAAGAAACCTTCGATCGCGCCATGCGTCAAATCCAACGCTTGACTATTATCGAGCAGTATCGATTGCTGATTCTCTCTCGATTACCGAAAGCAAAAGCAAAACGACAAGCGTTGGCGCAATTGCAAATCCAATACGATACCGTTTCCTCGGTGTTGAGAAAATCGAGAGCGTCCAACACGGATTACCGCAATCAACAAGAAATGTTAACGCAAGTCGCGGACCTCGAATCTGCCGTCGCCGACGTCGTAGCGAAAACGCGCATGCTCGCGCTCTCCGCGCAAGCGTACCAACAAATCATCGAGCTTAAATTCACCGAAGCGCAGTTGAAACGATTGAGCTATAGCGCTCGATTCCTTCCTCTCTTCGTGAAAAAACGCTTAGACCCGGCGTTATCCACCATCTTCTTCGCCTCAGAACAAGCCGAAATCCTCTCCGCGGCGCTCTCCAGAACGACAAACTTGATCCAAGCCGCCGTCGAAGTCAAACTCCAACGCCTGAACGAATCCATCGCTTTATACGGTTTAATCTTCACCGTTGCCTCGGTCGGGTTGGGTTTATTGCAAGCCTGGAGAATCGGCAATTTAGGCTGGCTCATCAATTTCACCAAAACGTGTTTCTTAAAGACCATCGCGTGGATATTATCGAACTTTGGCCATCTTTTCGAACACTTTCACATATACGGGTTGGCGTAAACGGAAACAAAAATCAGCTTTTCGGCAGTAGCCTCGGCGGCGGGAACGACAACAACAATTACAACAACATCAAACCGAGCACATGTACATTGCGCGCGCATACCACACACACAAACACACAGGCCGACAGATAGAGAGAGAATGAATGTAAACATCGTTGGTTTTTAATAATACTACTCTCTCTGGTAGTAGTACTGTGTGGTACGCTTCAAAAATACTTCTTCTCTCTTTAAGTGAAACGACGAAAAAATCTCTCTTTTTTCTGCACGCGGAAGCTTCTGCGCCACGAAAATCGACGACGTCACACGTGGCTTTTCACGACCTCATTATAACTCACGCGCGTAACACTAACAACAATAATCAAAATGTTTTCTCTCTCTGCCGCTCAATTTTCTTCCACGGCATCGTCTGCCTCTCTCCGATCGTCGCAAAAATCGACCAAGAAATCCTTTCGCTCGTCTGTGATCGTGAAGAACACCGCGTCGATGGATGAAATGGATGATGGGACGACGACGACGTCATCATCATCATCCGACATGGTTGACATCGACTCCGCCATGCAACGCGCGGAATCACCGACGAACAACGGACAAACGTACTCGGAAAACAAACCGGAAACGTTCAAGGAAATAATGGGTTTTGCCGGGTGGGCGCCCGAGGTGATCAACTGCAGAGCCGGGATGGTGGCTTTCGTTGCCGCCATGGGGGCTGAATTGCAAAGCTACAACCACGAGACGTTCGGCGCGCAATTGCACGACCACGTGTTTTCCCTCGTCTTTGCGAGTTTGTTGATCACCGCGGCTTCGTTTATGCCGTCGATGCAAAATGCGGAGAAGTACACGTCGAAGCCGTCGTCCAAACCGTACGGGATTTTCACCCCGGAAGCTGAAATCACGAACGGCAGAATGGCCATCATTGGTTTAGTCGCGGCTACGATCGCGGAGAAAGTTATGGGTCACGGGATCTTCGCGTAATTAGAGTTCGTATAAAAAAATTTATCATTTAGTAAAAGAATTTTTTTGTAACTACTGCTGGCTACAATTTGTATATATCTATTGTTTCATCATCATCTTCATCTTTCCCTCGGTTTCGCCTCGAATGTCGTTCTTTTCGTCGACGTGAAAATTAGTTCGTCTTCTTCGTGTTTCCCATCGGAGCCGCATCGCTACTACTCGAATCTTCTGGATCCTTCCCGGTGACTAAATACTTGAGCGCGTTCCTCACGATCATTCGCGCCCAGTAGACGTTCAACATGCTCGGAATCGGCAGCGTGGTAAACGCGACGATTTTCTCCCCGATACTCAACGCGTTCCAGGAGCCAAAAATGAACGCCTTCAACATCAAAGGAATCACCAACACTCGGACGCCAAGAAACAACGGAATCCAAGCTAACCCGTTCAAGACGTAAAAGACGCTCTTTTCTAACTTGCATTTCAACAAAAACCATCGAGTGCTCATGTTCGAATTCGTCACTTCGCTCACGAGAAAGAAATTGACGAAATAGACGCACCGCCCGGCGAGAACGGCGTACGGCCAAATGCAAATAGAAAACACGTGATGGACGATGAATAAATAATACGCCTTCTTGCCACCGTAAGTGGCCTGTTGCCCTTTCGGATCTTCCAACATCACCGCTAAATCCCACGCCATGTACCCCAAACTTAAACCGCACGCCCGAACCGTATCCAACGAAGCGCGATGCACAAACTTCGTCCCATCGCCACCATCAAACGTCAATATCGCCGGCAACGCGAACAGCGTCACGAAAAACGCCGGAAAATACGTGTCCATATTCGTGTGCCAAATCTTCTTATCCGAATCAGACACGTTCGCCCAATACTTTCTGAAAATTTTCGGCGAAAGCACAACGCTCAATACCGTCGCGCACAGGCAAAAAGTAATCGCGAACAAAACGTACGCGAAAAACGTGCTCGTGACTTCTAAACTCGCGTAATTCTTTTTCAATTTTAACGACGGTAAAACCTTCGTCAGTATCATCGCGCTCTTTCCTCGAAAGCGTTCCTCCACGAACAGTTGCACTGGCAGTTTCACGTGCCGGTCGATGTGGTCCAAGATGGTGTTTCCCATTTTAAAGAGTACTACTGTTGGTGTCATCGAGATGTAAAAGGCGAACACCTTTTATGCGCGTAACACGTGACGGGTTCGATGCTCTCTGATATGTTCTACCCGTGCCGAAAAGCTGTTTCGCAAAAGTCGCATACCAGCGCGTCTATTATGTCTGTAGAGATAAAGAGAAAATTTGCCTTGACTTTCCCAAGAGTTTAATTTGTCAAATCACATCACGGGAAAAACTTCTTACTCTCAACCGTCGGGGAGGGACAGAGAGAGAGAGAGAGAGAGTTACGACGACGACGACGCAAAGTTGATCGATTAATGCGCCTTGGTAAAGGGAAAAGAGCGTTTTTATTTCTGGTTCATCAGAACCAACGCGTATCATCACAACAACAACATAAACAGCACTTTCTGTTAAACACCTTCAGCAGCCGGAGCAGCGCGAAGAGGATGCCGCCGCCGAAAAAGAAAGAGGAACAACTACCACTCACGGCCGCTCGGTTCGGCCGAGTGAAGAATAATCTGAAAATGGGCATCGTTGGTTTACCGAACGTCGGGAAGAGCAGTTTGTTCAACCTTTTGACGAAGACAGCGCTCGCCGCGGCGGAGAATTTCCCGTTTTGTACCATCGAACCGAACGAGAGTCGGTGTCCTGTGCCGGACGCGCGGTACGAATACTTGTGCAACCTGTGGAAACCGCCGTCGATGTACCCGGCGTTTTTGCACGTGACGGATATAGCGGGGCTTGTTCGCGGCGCGAGCGAAGGCGCGGGATTAGGCAATGACTTTCTTTCGCACATACAAGCTGTGGATGGGATTTACCACGTCGTGCGAGCGTTTGATAGCGACGAGGTGATACACGTGGACGACTCCGTGGACCCGATACGGGATTTAGAAACTATCAACCACGAGTTGTGCGCGAAGGATTTAGCGGCGTTAAAGAGAGCCATAACGGACGAGGAGAGAGACGTGAAGAAATCAAACGGGATGAAATTGTCTCAGCTTTTTAAGGATACCATGGCGAAAGTCGAGCGGATGTTATCGAACGATTTACCTATTCGGTCGGGAGAGTTTAGCACTCCAGAAATTGACATGATCAAAGTGAAACTCGGGAATTTGATCACCACGAAACCGATGGTCTATGTTGTCAACCTGACGAAGAAGGACTTCATTCGGAAGAAAAACAAATGGTTGGTAAAAATTCACGCGTGGATTAAGGAGCACGGCGGAGGGACGATGATTCCAGCGTCAGTCGAATACGAGCAAGAAGCGTTCGATATAGGCGAAGAAAATTTAGAAGCGTTTGAAAAAGAAAACGAAGGCGCGAAGTCCATCTTGCCGAAGATGATCGTTCAAGGCTACAAGGAGCTGAATTTGATTTACTACTTCACCGCTGGCGAGAAAGAAGTGAGATGTTGGACAGTGCAAGAGGGCGCGTTGGCGCCGCAAGCGGCTGGGGTGATTCACACGGATTTTGAGAGGGGCTTCATCAAAGCAGAGGTGTGCTCGTTTGAGGATTTCAAATCAATCTCAACGACAAATTCGATGGCGGAAGTGAAAGCCGCCGGGAAGTATAGACAAGAAGGTAAAACTTACGTCGTTAAAGATGGCGATATCATTCATTTCCAATTCAACGTCACGGCGGCGAAGAAGAAATAAAAATAAGAACGCATGCATAAAATAATTGTATAAAATATACACACGGCTAAAAAGACCCCCTCTTCTATGACTAATTATTTCATCTCTCTACTGTTGCTCGTTGGCCCGAACGCTCGAGACTAACTTCAATTTCGCCGCCGCCATAGCGTTGTGCTCGTCCAACTGTTTCGAGTACTGATTAACCTGGTTAAAAATCAAATACGTTTCCAATCTGCTCGGTTCGTTCTGCGTTCTCGTGTCTGGATTTTCTTCGCTCAGCGGCGCCAGCCCGCTCTTTTCTCTCTGCGCGTTCTCCGCTTTCCTCTTTTGCAACCACACGTTCTTTTGTTGCTGCAACCGATGGTTCGCTCGATGATAATACGCCACTTTTTGCTGTTCGCCCCCTAAATCGTCCATTGACTCGCTCAAAAACTCCAAACTTTTCGTCGTGAACGTGTTCGCGTTCAAGTGTAATCGATTCAAATCTTCCTCGGTTAATTTATTCTCGTCTCGTTCAATCTTTCCGTCTGCGTTCGCGTCCAACTGCTTCATCATCGCGCTGACCAACACCGAATTACTCACCACCATCGGTACCTCCTCGATTACATCGCTCCATTTCAGTCCTCGATCCTTAATCTTGCTCGTTTCAAATTTTCCGTTCACTTCTTTGTGCGTCTTCAAAAACGCATCCGTCAAGCGAATAGCTTTCAATCCAAACTGGCCATCCGAATCGTTCACCGTAGGGTCGTAAATTATACAAACACACCTCTCAATACTCTCCGCGTAATCAATAAACGTTTCGATCAACTCTTCGGTAAAATACGACCCCATAGTCGTCGATTGGTACCACCCGACTGTGTTATTGTCCACGTTCACCTCTCGCAACATTCGCATCATCTCCAACTGATAGTGCGCCCCTTCTTCTTCCTGAATGTCTTCGTTATTATTGTTGTTCTCCGAAGACGATTGCGACGGAAACGGAAACGAACTCGTCACCTCTAACGTCGACCCAACGTCCAAACCGAGCAATTGTCCAGTCACTAACGAGGGTTGCGAATCTCGCGCGTGCTTCGCGATTTGCAGAATCACCGAGCCGTCGATCTGTACCGAATGCAAAGGAGGCGTTTCCGGGACCGATGCTTTTTCCTTCTCCGCCGCGGGTTTCGACGCCAACGCCGCGAACGAGGACGAAGACATATCTCTCGCTGCTGTTGCTCTTGTTAGAGAGATTCTTTTTACGTCTGAAGTCTGGTTTTGTTTCGTATACCTCTCGAAAGATGATGATGTGATGGGGAAAGCCCTGATCGTGTGGCAAAACTCCAAATTTTGAAGCAAAACGAAAAAAGGAGGAAAAAATTTCATGAAAACAAACAACAACAAGCTTTTATCGGACAAAACGAGTTGAGCAGCTTTTCGCGCGAGAAGAAGAAGAGCTACAACAACAAGCGTTTAAAAACGAAACGAGTTTGTCAGTTTTTCACTCGTCTTTTATTATTAGTAGCGTTTTACGGCGTGCGTTTTCTTTATAAATACGTGTGTGTGTGCGCGCGCGTGGTCTTTTCTCTCTCTCTTTCTCTCTCTAAACTCTCTTCAAGTCGATTTTTTCTCTTTGCGTGCTCGTTCGTTCTTACGCGTGGTGGTTCTTTTTTAACTCGTTCGCGACGCGATCGATGAATTTTTCGGTCGTCGCGCCGGACGGGCCGGATAAATCTTGCGTCCCTTTACCTTCGCGGAAGAGTTTGTGCATGATGTTTCGAATGCTCGTGGTGAAATCGACCATTTTTTGGTGGTTTTCTTTCGTGTCGTGGATGAAACTGGCGTGGTTCATGGCGCCGATGAGACCTTCAACCATGCCGAGTGGATTTAAGCTCGTTTCTTCGCCTCGTAAGCGCGCTTCGTCCATATCAGTGACCGTGCCGTGAGAAGCTTCGAATTCTTTGATGTACGTGCCGTCTGGAGCGACGCCGACGAGGTTGGAGGTGATGAAACCGGGAGATTTGTGCATTTGCGCCAACTCGTCGGTCAAGACGTCGCCGTCGTAGTTGTGCGCAGCCATGCCAAAGTTCCCTTGGGTCCATTGGACCAATTTCATCGTCGCGGCGTCGGAGAGGAGATGCACTAACTCGGCGTCTTTCTCGGCGACGATCTTTTGCGCGATAAATTTCGCTTTGAAGTCGCTGTCGTAAACGTCTTTCATGATTTTCCAAAACGGTTCTTGCCATTTGAAGACGGTTTTCTTCGTGACCACGTACGGTTTTACGCCAGCTTCTAAACACCTCTCGAAGAAAAACTTGGCTAAATTGTGGACGTTATCGTACGCGTTATCGTACGTCACCACCGCGGAAATTTCGTCTTTGCACTCTCTCTCGTCCACCACAATCTCCTTCCCGGCGTCCGGCCCGTCCTTCGGGATGAACGTCGTCTTCAACGTCCCTCTCCCAACATTCTTCCATCCAGCCGCGTACTCCCCGCCCACCGCGTGTCTCTCAAACAACACCGGACCTTTATACCCCAACTCAATCCCATCGATATGAATCGTATCTCTAGAAATAGTAATCCCATTCCACCCTCTTCGCATGGCGCCGTTCGGCGACCCCCACGTCTTCTTCAACCCGAGTCGCTTCACTTGATCCGCCGTCGGCGTAATCGTCGGCTCTTTAAATATCGCTTTCAACTTAAATCCAGCCGTAACGACGTCTTTCAACACCTGATCATTCGTATTGTCTCTGTTTTTCGCGCTCAAATCAAAATGTTCCCACTTTGAAGTATCCACCGCGGGCGCGATCCATTTTTCCTTGACCAGGTCCATCACGTACTTTGTCATCTCTTCGCCTGCGACGTACACCATCGGCGCGGCGACCAAGAGTTTTTTTTTATCGTCGACAGAAGAAGACGCGTACGATCGCGCGATCACGCTCGACGCTTCTCGAAACCCAGATCGACGGCGACAACCAGTCGTAGTAGTAATAGTAGTCGTAGTAAAACACCGAGAGGAGGAAGAGGAGGACACGTCGTGAGAATCATGACGCCGAGTCCACTTTCCCGAAAAAGAAGTCATCGTCGAACCGTTAATGTTGTGATTGTTCTGCGATGGCGGCGGCGTTAAAGTTTGCACGGTAGAAGAAAAAGACGAAGTCGTCGCGACGGTAACGATGCTCGTCGGCGTCGTCCTCGTCGTCCGATGCATCATCATCATCTTCGAAACAGAGGTGGTGGTTGCTCTTCTCGCCGCCATAGAGAAAAAGTTGATTTCTGATATTTTTGCGCTTTTTATGAAAAAAAAACGACAGAGTTTTTTGAAAAATCGTAAATTTTTTGCAAAACGACAGAGCAAAAAGCGCCACACAAAACACAAAAACGACCACCATTACACGCGCTTTGCTTTGCGCGCTTCGTGTTTGGCGTTCCTTTTAAAACTACTAAAAGTTGGGGAGAAACAACTCTCTGCGCTCTCTCTTTTTCTCTCTTCTCGCTTTTGTGAGAAAAGTACATCGCGACGAGAACACAGAAGAGCGCACAAATCATCATTCAGAATACGGTTATACATCACATCACGCAGAGAGAACATTGAACGCGGAAGAGAGATTTGAGTAAAAAGAAACATGGGGAAAGTGGCGAAACCGGCGCGCACTTTCGACGCGGTGCGTGTGTCCCCTCTCATCGCTTTTCCTTAAAGTCGTTTTCTTCGTTTCGTTCTTCTTTCTTCTCTCTCTTTCTTCTCTCTCTGACGGCGTTTTCTCTCTCTCTCTCTCTCTTGAAAACAAACGAACAGTCCCCGCGAATGTCGGCGTTGATTGCGAAAATCTTGTCGTACATAACAACCGACGACAAAAACGCGACGACGACTTTGGACGAGAAGGACATGGGGGGAAAAGAAGAAGAAAAAGAAGAACGTCATCACGATGATCGCGTCGTCGATATCTCGAGCGCAATCGCGGACGATTTGAGCCCGCAATTCGTTTGGCACTTGGGGAAAGGCGAGTTTTTACACTGGGTGGACGTGTTTAACGCGTTTGACTTGTATTTGTCAAACGCGACGAATGGTTTTACTACTACCACGGCGAAAAAGGATTCAAAAACGCATTTTTCGTCAACGAGGATAGCGCACGAATCGGCGCCGAATTACATCTCCAAGAAAGACGTGTGCTCGTTTTTGATCGCGTGCGGGGAAGTAGCGAGAGGCGGGGATGGCGGAAGCGGTGAAAATGCGGAGGGCGTAGACGATGACTCGCGACAAAGAAGAGAACGACGAAAAAGGGATTCGATGAAAAGGAAGAAGACGTTGCTGTGGATTTTGCGATGTACGCGCGCAATTTTAGACGAGTGCTGGAATAAGCACGTGTACAATTCGTTGGAACAATTGACGAAGCTTTTACATCACGAAGATTTTGAAGTCGCGTACGAAGCGCTGCTGATGATTCACTCGGTTGCGAAGAAAACGCCCGGCACGAGAGTGAATAGGTTTGTGCCGTGCGATGGGTTGACGATGCGGTTGTTAATTTTGGCGAGAATGAACGATTACGATGAGAATGAGAACAAGAAGAAGAACGAGAAAAGAACAGAGGTGCAAAACTCATTTCCAGATTTGAAAGTTGATTTCCTATTCGGCGTGGATAACGAAGACGGCATTCAGGACGGTAGCCATCAATCTTCTGTATTCGACGTCTTAGACGAATCCAATGTCTCGCGCATGTACGAAATCGTCGAGAGTATCGAGGAACGAGGTGAAGTAGATAGTAGCAAACCCGAAAGTGCTGTTGAAGCGGTCATAGATAGCCGACTCCGCGTCCAAGAAGAAGGGTTCAATAAACGGACTAAACTTCAAGAAGAAGTGTTTAAGAAGCTCTGGACTCTTCGATGGTCGTCGTTTGCCGCGAGAGATGCGCAAACAAACACGCACTACCTAAAAGACGCGCGAGTAAACGTCGCAAACCTCGCACTGGCGACTCTACTGCAATTCGGCGATTCAACGGAAGATGTTTCGTATGATCGCAACTACACTCCCACAAAAACGCCGATTCCGTCACAGGAGATGAGGCGACTGGTTTTTCAGACGTCAACGATGCAAGAAAAGGCTTCGGAACTCGTTCAACAACTCGACGATAGAATAACAAACATTAAGAAAAACACACACAACAGTAATAGCGAGCCGCCGCTGCCGTTAGGAAGAGGAGGAGGAGAAGACGCGGGGAGTGATTTTAGTATCGACGCGTCAGTAGCTGCATGGGCAATTTCGGCTCTTGTAAACGAACGAGATACATCTTCCGCAGCCGTGGAAGTTTTGCGCACGCACAAGTCTGCAACGATCTTGGAGAATTTATTCACTATTTCAGTGGAAAAACTTGTGAACGCGCCAGACCTTTCGAAGAAGTATTTCGATACGGCAACGGACTCTCCAGAAGAGAGAGGAAGAGGAAAGAAGTCGACTAAGAAAAACACGGGAACAGAAGAAAGTTTTCGGTATTTTGACATTTCAAATAGCGAAAGCATAGAAGCATCTACCCTTGCCGAAGCAGTTTTCGCACTTCTCGCGAATCTTAGCACGATTGCGACAGGCTGCAACGTATTACGCGATGCAAACGCGCTCGAACCGCTCTTGAAGTTGTTCGAGCACGAACGCAGCGACCATATACCTTTCGTAGCTATATTTGCGCATTCGCTAGAAATGATATTAGATTATAACGCGGATTCGAATAGAATATTTTGTGATTCCGGCGGCGTTGCGTTACTGTGCTTGAGGCTTCGCCAAGAAATTGAAACGTCTCTGAAGGAATACGACAAGATTTGCGAATCACTCAGAAGCGCGGGCGCTTCGATGAAAAATATAGAGAATAAGAACGATGCAAAGTTATTGTCTGTCGCTAATACTGATTCACATGCGGCGCCAGGTTCTGGCTCAAAGCGCAAGAAGTCGCACGTCACGTCAGTAGATGATGACAATGAAAGTACTCCATCACAAAGACGGAAATCTGGCGACGGTACCAGCGTGGATATTGTTGAGAAAACCAAAAAGGGAGAAGGCCTAACAGCGAATGATGTCGTTCTACCTAGTTACGTCGCCTACAGCCGCCGCGTGTTGATAAAAGCGTTAACACGTGCCTTGGCGTTTGCAATATTCGGTCCAACGGTTCCTCAGGATGCTTACGCAGCTGGTCTTGATGGTCCCAATGGGCTCAACAAAGCTATGCGTCTGGTTTTTGATAACGCTCAGAAATTTGGGGGAAGTGGCGTGACAACATTCGCTTCTTTAGTAACCGATTACCTCAACCACGATCCAACGTGCTACGTCAAACTCGAAAGTGCGGGAGTTTTTGATGCTTTATTTAGCGCGTTAGAAAATGAATCCATCGCGAATAACTCAAAAGTTTTGTGCGTTGCGCCTCAAGTCATATCGGCAACGTGTCTGCACAAAGATGGGAAGAAGAAAGTAATCGAGCGGGGCATATTGTCAAAGGTCATGTGTCCAGCTTTCACGAAGCAAATTTATCAAAAAGCTTTGAGTGCCCCAGACGTAGCCACCGCGATCGGAACGAACATAGATGAGTTATTAAGACACGTGCCTGATCTTCGCAAGGACGGCGTAGAAATGCTCTACAAAATTTTTGACGAAATCCGGAAAACGTGCGAAAAGCGCTGCGAATACTGCAAAAAATCACCTCATGCATCAAAATCACCCGTGAGCGCTTGGCGAACGTGTCTTGCCGTTCCGAAAGATGATACCAAAGGTGAAGCCAAAGGTGAAGATGCGGAGATCAGAGTCATTGAGCTGTGTTCGGAATGCGATATTCGCAAAAAGCCCGAGGAAATGGCCGAGCGCGGATGGCTCATACTGCCACCTTTACAAGATTTAAACTCAGATGACAAAAATAATGCGGAGTCAGGAGATAACTCTTCGTTACATAGATATCATCATAACGAGCGCAATAAAGCAGTAGTAGCGCGTGGAAAATTTCTTCACGACCTCATTATGCATGCGACGCGTCTCTTGGAAGGTATCGTGCAGACAAATGAGCTCGTCCATCGTTTTTTAGCGCACAGACCAAATTCCAACTCACAAAGTATATTCGGTCATCGCGTGAACGGGAAGAGTAGGTTGTACGATGCTCGAGGGGGAGGGTCGTCGATGATGGCGACGCGCGCCGCCGCCGCCGCCGCGGCGAAAAACAGAGGCGAGGAGAAGAAGGACGGAGGTTCGACGACGATGACAGCAGAGGAAGAAGATGCG
>Ga0114997_10003146_pt1 | contig 13062 bp, 11 predicted proteins | sample ArcticOcean_MG_C_2_FD_87045 | JGI IMG/M metagenome (GOLD analysis project Ga0114997, IMG submission 87045) | Marine microbial communities from western Arctic Ocean - ArcticOcean_MG_CB4_136 | ecosystem: Environmental > Aquatic > Marine > Oceanic | place: Arctic Ocean: Canada Basin | collected... | reverse complement strand
CCACACCTTTTCACCCTTGCCATGTTATGGCGGTTTATTTTCTGTGGCACTATCCCTAGGGTTTCCCCCGCCAGGAATTACCTGGCACTGTGTCTTTGTAGAGTCCGGACTTTCCTCTTTAAATTAATTTAAAGCGATAAGTCGTTTATCTGGCAGCTTTAAAATATTACTTAATTTTATAATTTCAAGAAATTTAAATATTATTTTGATTATTTCCTAATTTATTAATAATTAACATGCATTCTTGATCTATTTGACCATCAATTAAGGCTGGCCTAAACCTTCTCTGAAATGCTCTAATTAGAGATTTATTAAATTTAGAATGATTTTTGAAAATTTTGCTTGAAGATGTATAGCCTAATTTTTTTAATTTTTTTTTACATAACTGGCTATTTTTAATTGAAATTTTATTTCCTCTTAATGTTTTGAGTTTTTTTTTATCTAATTGGTGCCAAAACCCAATTTTATTTTTAAAAAGTAATTCCCAAGGGAATTTTTCTCCAGGGTCCATTTTTCTATCAGGAGCAATATCAGAATGACCTAGTATATTATTTTTTTTAATTTTATATTTATGAATTAAAAATTTTGATAATTTTATTAAACTTTTTATTTGTTTTTTTGTAAAATCTACATATCCAAATTTATGACCTGGGTTTGATATTTCAATACCAATCGAGTTAGTATTTAATGAATTATGATTCTTCCATGAAGAAATACCGGCATGCCATGCCGTGTATAAATCTGGTACCATCAAAATTATTTCTCCATTTTTTTTTATAAAATAATGACTACTAACCCCAGATTGTAAATTTGTAAGTCTTCGAATTGCTAATTTTTCATTTTTCATACCCGTGTAGTGAAAAATAATGAATTTTATTTGTTTTTTTCTTCTTTTTCTTAACCCAAAATTAGGTGAATAAATTGATGTTAGATTCATTGACATTTTATTGTTAAATTTATTAACATATTTAAGGCTTTTTTTTGCTTTTTTTATTTAATAATACTGATTTACTTTATAAATTTCTATAATATATAAAGGTTATATTATGAAAAAAATTTTACTTTTATTATTGTTAAGTACCTCACTCTCATTTAGCGTAAATGCTGGTACAGATGGAGAAAATTCTCTTTCTAAAAAAAACCAACCTGTTAAAGATTGTTTTGAAGGATTAAATAGGGGAGTATTTGCTTTTAACAAAGGATTAGATAATTTTATTTTTGAACCTATTGCAAAAGGCTATAGAAAATTACCGATGCCGATTAAACTTGCTGCTGGCAATGTTGTAAATAACCTTTCTAATCTAGTAACTGTTCCAAATAATTTATTACAGGGTAACGCAGGAAGTGCTGGAAACAATTCTATGAGGTTTGTAATTAATAGTACAGTTGGAGTTTTGGGGTTTTGGGATCCTGCCTCTAGGTTAGGTTTTGAAAAAATTAGTAAAGAAGATTATGGACAAACTTTAGGTAAGTGGGGAGTTGGAGCGGGATGCTATGTAATGCTTCCTGTATTAGGTCCATCAACGGTAAGAGATACAGTCGGATCACTTGCTTCTTTTTTGGGTGGAGACCCATGGTATAATGTTACTGTAAAAAACAATACACAGCATTTTACAGATTTTGACTATTATGCATCAAGAGCGACATCGAGTATTGACTTTAGAGCAAAAAATATTGAATCATTTGATAACTTAAAAAATAACTCAATGGATTTTTATGCCTCTGTTAAAAGTTTATACATACAAGATAGGCAGAAAAAAATCGCTGATTCTAAAAAAGCTACCAACACACTTGATGATGGTGACTGGGAAGAAATAGGAAACTAATTAAAGAATCTATCTTAAGATATGATAAACTTAGGTTGCAATAAAATATTAATTAGATTTTTTTTAGCCTCCTTAATTTTATTACTTTTAATAGAAAAATCATTTTCTATTGAGCCTAATGCTTTTATACAATCAACTGTGAATAGAGCTTCTGCCGCATTAAATGGATCTTTTACAAAAGAAGAAAAAGTACAAAAACTTAAAAATATTGCAAAAGAAACTGTCGATATAAGGGGTATTGGATTTTATACTATTGGAGTTCACAAAAAGAACATGACAGACAAAAAAATGTCTGAATATTTAACTCTTTTTGAAAAATATTTTTTAAAAACTTTTTCGGATAGATTATCAGAATATACTAACCCTAAAGTTTCAGTTAATAATTCTATAAAATTAAATGAAAACTATACAATTGTTTCAAGTGTTTTGGTTGCGACGAAAAAAAGATCAGAAATTAAAATTGATTGGAGAGTATATACAAAAGATCCTCAAAATCCTGTAATCAGAGATTTGATTATAGAAGGTTTAAGCTTAGCAAGAACTCAGAAAGAAGAATTCAATTCCATTATTCAGAATAATAATGGAGATATTGATGCACTTTTTAATAGTTTAAGAAAATTTATAAATAATTAATTAATTGGTGGAAGGGGGCGCAAAGGCTGGGCCTCTTTCTCACTCTCCTCTCGCCAAGATTTCAAAACTGCGTCCAATACATTACACCATGAGGAGTGTACTGCTCTAACCATCCGGGCTACTACCGGCTCTTTGAATTCGATTATGACATATAATAATTTTGAGAGTCATTCAAAAACTGATTGAATGGAATGAAAATAATAAATTTTTTAATGCTGTGCTTATTCGTAGGTTAAATCATGTAGCAGAAATATAATTTTATAAAGATAAATTTGGTGGTGGGCCCGCCAGGACTCGAACCTGGGACCAATACATTATGAGTGTACTGCCTGAACCCACGTTAACGAAGATATTACAACGATAATTAAAACCTATCAATTCATTATTATGATTATAACCGTATATACGAACTCCATCATTAAATTCATCAATCAATTCCTGTTCTGACATGTATGGTTCTTTCCAACAATCATCGGGGATAACATCTTTGTATTTTATGGAAGCATCATTAACAATATTCAGAATTTTAGATGTATCAGTTTTTTTATATTCGCTTATCATTCAACAAGTTGGAAGTGGCGTTCTGTTGCTAGGTCTTTTTTGTAAATATTTAATTTTTTATTGTATCTAATTCAAACTCTTTTAGAATAATATGTTTATATATTGCTTCTGCAACTTCTCTATAACCTTTTACATTATAATGACCATTCATCCCAAACGGAAATAGTTCTAAAGGATCTTTTTTATCTTCAAATACTTCTTTGTGAATATCTATAAAATTAATTTCTAATTTTTCAACAATGGATTTAACTTTCTCAAAATACTTTAAGCCCTCCTTTGAATTTTTATTGTATTTCATATACTTTTCTGCTGACAAATACACAAAATAAAGATTAGACTGATTTTCTATGGATAATTTTTTTGTTAAAGATAAAATTTTTTCTAATTCATCAAATCTATATTTTACATTATCTTTTTTATCTTTGTTTGAGTCAATTATCATTTTTAGTTTAATTCTAAGTAGTCTAAGTTTGTAAAATCCATATTTAAATCCTTCTGATTTTGACAAAATATGTTTTCGCGCTTCATCATCTATTTCATTTTGTAAGCTTTTAAGATTTTGATTAAATTTTTTATCATTTAAATATTTTATTAATATCTCATTGTTTAATTCCTTATTTAAATTTAGTAAATCATTACCCTCATAATACATAAAAATTATATTCTTAGTTTTTTTTGGCAAATATTCTCTAAGAACTGCATATTCTATAAGAGGTCCATTTCCTCCATATGCTAAATTTAAAGTCGGTTTATTAGATATGTCTCTTACAACCGAAGGAATATCATTTGGTCTATTTACACAGGCACCGTATGTAAAAGAATCACCTAAAAATACAAATTCAAATTCATTTGAATTCCATTCATCATCTGGATTATTAAAACCGTATCTATCACTATTTGCGATTGAATAGTAGCCATTCTCGTTACAAAAAACTGTGGAAGAATTTGATACACCAGAAAGTGTGTGTATTTTTTTGGAATTAATGTTTAATTCTGTTGGACGAAAAAATGTGACAGCAGTAGGGTCTATTTTTATTAAGTCTCTATAAACTTGATATAGATTTCTTTCATCCCATTTTTTATGGGTTTTATTTTTATATTTTTCTTTTTTAATTTTTAATATTCTTAATTTTTCTTTACTCAATAAAGTTTTCCCTAAATAATATTCAAAAGAATATGCGCTAAAGACTACAGATAAAATAACAATGCCCAGATATTCCTTAATTTCTTTATTTATATAAAAGGTACAAATAGATAAAATAATTAAAATAATGCATAAAATATAATATTCAAAATAGTACATCCTATTAGTTCCTGAGAAAGCAATTTCAGATTTGTATAATATATAGGTGAACAGCAATAGAGAAACAGCTAGAAACACAGGTGAGAATAGTTTTTTTATCACTCTAAATTTTTTTTTGTTAAATAATTTTATGAATTTATTAATTTAAATTGTATTGTTTTTAAAACAATTAAATTAATTTATAATATTTAAAACTTTATTTCCATGTTTTTTTATTAAATTTCAGTTAAATAAATTAACGTTGACTCAGTCCAAGAATTTAGATAAGGAGAACCCCCGCCCGGAGGGCGGGGTTTATATGAGGGTTAGTTTAATTTATGAACTAAATCTTCTGCTTTTAAATTTGCATAAACTTTCAGCAACGTTCTAGGTTCTAAATGACCTGAGATAACCATAGTTTCCGGTACGGATAATTTCTTAACCATGAAGAACCTTTTGCAAGCTGAGACTCCTAAATACGTAAAGGGGTATAATTCTTTTTCTATACGTCTATTTCAAAATCCAACTTAGCACCACTATCAAAAACCCGAGAAGCGGAGCGACGAGGCAATCAAGTTTGATGGAGTCGTTGGACGCTGGATGCGTTCAAGGACGGAAGAATCTTTTTTTATTTTTAAGTGAGGTGGGCCCACCACATAAATAGAAAGAACTGTCAAGAAAACTTTCGACTCTTTCTCGTACTCATTAAATATTATTTTGAACCTTTTTATGCCGATTTATGCTAGGATTATTTCAGAGTGTTGTTATAGAAAATGTATGAATTGTTATTGTAATTCTTGCACTTTATTGGTGGGCCCGCCAGGACTCGAACCTGGGACCAATACATTATGAGTGTACTGCTCTAACCAACTGAGCTACAGGCCCTATTAATTTAATCAATGAATACAACAAGTTTTAGAACCTGTAAACCTATTAAAAAACTTTTAGATTATTGGTTAATATATTTATTTAGGTATATTATTATCTTTACTTGCGACGAACATTATAGATAAATTTATCCAAAACACTGTTGCTACATAATTGTTAAAAAAAGCACCTCCTGGCAAAAGTGGAAAAAAAACTAAAACAACATAAACAAATGCACCTAATTGTAAATTACTTTTATTAAAATTAATTTTCCTATATGCTCGATAAATTATCTTAAAAAATACAAAGAGTAAAATTAACGTTCCAACGATCCCGTGCTCAGCTAAAAACTCAAAATAGATTTGATGTGGATGGGTATTACAAACGTACTGTGAATTAAAAAGTTCAGGTATTTTAGAATCAGTAAATTTATAAAATTGATAATAAACTTTTTCAGTTTCATCAGCAGCATACTTTTTACACGTTACAACTCTATAGTTTTTATTTCCCACTCCAAAAATTGGGTATTTAACAAAAACTTTAATACTAGATATATACAATGTAAAATAATTTGATCCAATCGTACGTCGGAATTCTTCATCTTCTTCGAATGTAATAATATTTAGATTTTCATCACTAGACTGACTGTAATTTACTCTTTTAGCATAGTTTATAACCTGACCAATTGTACTTAATCTTTCAAAAATTAATTGTCCATATCGATATTTAACAAATGTGGAATTTAAATAAATAATTACAAAAATTAAAACTACAGAAACTAATGAAATAATTTTTTCTTTTATTGAAAAACTTTGACTTATTGTAAAAAAAATTGAAAAAGCAATTAATGCTCTGATTGTGTTAGCTCTTTCACCAGTAAGAAGTATAGATGAAAAAAAAATAATTGAAATTATTATAATAAGGTATTTCGCCTTGTTTGATTTAAATTGATAAACATCTAAAAAATAGCCTGTTAATATTAAAAAAAAACAACTTATAAAACCACCAACTTTTGCTTCATCTATGAAAAAACTATAAACTCTTTCGTGTGTATTTAAATTGCTCGAAAAATACCCTATTATACTTTTTTCTGCAAAAACTTCTAAATAAACGTCTAGAACAACTATTGCAATTATTGCAAACCAAACAAGAAAAATTCTATTAAATTTTTCATATTTAAAAAAAAAATAATTAAATGCCGCAAAAAAAACTATGTAAACAATAAACCCAAAATTTCTATTTACCCCAATATTAAAGTCTAGAGAAATAAAGGAATTGAAAATGAGATAAAAATAAAGAATAAGAAGTAATCTAATATTTTTATCTTTCAACCATTTCCAATCTTTTAAATAGAAAGCGTAAATTAAAAAAGATAATGAGATAATAATTATGTTAATTGAAGATACAGCAGACCCAACAATTATTGAAATTGGCATTATGGAAAAAAGAATAAAAAAATAATTATATAATATTCTATTTTTCATTCATAATTTACTAATAAAGTTTAATCTTTATTTATTAATAAAATTTTAACTTTCTAAAAAACTTTTCAATTGTTTAGATCTGCTTGGATGTTTTAATTTTCTTAATGCTTTGGCTTCTATTTGCCTTATTCTTTCTCTAGTGACGGAAAACTGTAATCCTACTTCTTCTAAGGTGTGGTCTGTATTCATACCAACACCAAATCTCATTCTTAAAACTCTCTCTTCCCTTGGAGTTAAAGTAGATAAAATCTTTGTTGTTGCTTCACTTAAATTAGATTTTATAGCCTGTTCTAACGGAGCCAAGGCTTTAGTGTCTTCAATAAAATCTCCAAGACTACTGTCCTCCTCATCTCCTACTGGTTTTTCTAGTGACACAGGTTCTTTAGAAATTTTAAGAACTTTTCTTACTTTATCTAAGGGCATTCTCAATTTTTTGGCTAATTCTTCTGGAGTTGCCTCCCTACCAAACTCACTTAGAATTAATCTTTGTGTTCTAACAATTTTATTAATTGTTTCAATCATGTGCACTGGAATTCTAATTGTTCTTGCTTGATCAGCTATAGATCTGGTGATGGCCTGTCTAATCCACCACGTAGCATAAGTCGAAAATTTATAACCTCTTCTGTATTCAAATTTATCAACTGCTTTCATTAAACCGATATTTCCTTCTTGAATAAGATCTAAAAACTGCAAGCCTCTATTTGTATATTTTTTTGCAATTGAAATTACTAATCTTAAATTAGCTTCAACCATTTCTTTTTTTGCTATCCTTGACTCTTTTTCTCCTTTTTGAACTCTACTTACTAATTTTTTGAATTCTGTTACCGAAAGTCCAAGTTTATGACTAATTTCTATTAACCTCTCTCTAATATCTTTAAATTTATTTTTATTTTTATTAAAAAATTGTTTCCATGTTTCGTTTGTGTTTAAAAAGGTTTTTAAATTTGGGTTTATTTCATTTCCAACATAAAATTTTACAAATTCATTTCTTGATATTTTGTGTTCTAAAGCAATTCTTAGTAAATTTCCCTCTAAGGATACTATTTTTTTATTTTCCACATAGTGCTTTTGAACTAATTCCTCTAAAACAGAAGGAGATAATTGAAGCGACTTAATATTTTCAAGCACATTTTCAACAATTTTTTTATAATTATTTTCCTTAGAAGGTGAAAAGATTTTGCTTACTAGGACGCATTCTAATTTTTCATTTTGGTATTTTATTAATTTATTGTAATCTTTTGTTAAATTTGAGATAGTTTTTAAGACTTTTGGTTTTATTTCAGTCTCCATTGCCGCAAGAGTTGGATTAAACTCATCTTCGTCGTCATTATTACTATTGTCTAATGTGCCTTTAGATTTATCTTTTAAATCATAAGATGAATTTCTTTGTTTTGCACTTTGCCCAGTGTTTTCATCTTCCATATAGTTAGAGTCAATATCAATTATTTCTCTAACTAAAATTTCATCCTCTTGTAATTTTTTATTCCATTCAAAGAATTGTTGCGCAGTAATCGGACTTTGTGTCAAAGCATTCAACATTATACCTTTGCCTGCTTCAATTCTTTTTGCTATTGCAATTTCGCCTTCTCTAGAAAGTAGCTCAACACCACCCATCTCTCTAAGATACATTCTAATTGGATCATCGCTCTTTTCTATTGTTTTTCCTTCTTCCTTTGAAGAAGCATCTTTTTTTCTTAAGACTTTATAATCAGATTTTTTTTCAACTAATGAGACTTTGTTGTCAAATATATGAAAGAATGCTTTTTCAAGGTTTTCATTATTTAAATTTCTTTTTCCTAATGATTTATTTAGTTCTTCATAAGTTATAAAGCCTCTATGAGTACCTCTACCCATGAGCCTAGCAAATGATTTAGTAATTATTCTTTCCACAATAGTATATTTGAAGTGACTTATATAAGCGCAATTTTAGAAAAATCCACGTATTTTTTTAGGGTTTTAATTGATGTTTTTTTGTTTTTTTAGCTCTCTTATTTCATTAAAGGTAGATTCGCTTAAATCCTTGGAAAATTTTGATTCTAATTCTTCAATTCTAAACTCTAGATTATAGTTTTTAAGATCTCTAGAAATTTCCTCTAGTAGTTCAAGCATTTTATCTTGATTATTTTGATTGTTATTCAAAATATGTTTGATGGAAGCAAATTTAAAAATTTTTTCTGTTAATTGTGGATCAATTGGAATTTCTTGAAGACTAAGTTTTTCACCACTTTTTAATTTTATTAAAATTGTTTCAAAAATTAATCTATTTTCTTCACTAAACAATTTAATGTTTTCGATCAAATGAATATTTTCTTGAAATATATCTAGATTGTTCATTATTAAATAAAGTAATGAAAACTCTTTAAGCTCTACACCACTTAGTGACTTACTTTCATTAAAGTGTTTTTGAGTAGAGTGTAATGATTTAATCCTTTTGGTATAAAATTGTTTTTTTCCTACATTACTGTGTGGTGTCAATGATGAAATTTTCTCTAAAAAAAACTCAAGTACATATTTTTTGATGAAATCATCTTTTATAGTTTTTACAATAGACCTTAATTTTTTCTCAAAAATTGCCATTGATGATGGGTTGTTATCTGTTTGTTGTTTGTAGTGATTAAATATAAATTGATGGATTGAAATTTTTGCTTGTTTTGTAAAATCAATAAAATTTGCCTTACCATTTTTATTGGCATAGCTATCTGGATCTTCTCCATCTGGTAAAAAAAGAAATGAGATTTGTTTTTCAGGTTGTAATTCTTTAATTGAATTTTCAGCTGCTCTAAGCGCTGCTTTATATCCACTCTCGTCACCATCAAAGCAAATAATTATATCATCAAAAAACTGGTTTAAGATTAAGATTTGTCTTTCAGTTAAAGATGTTCCCAAATTTGCAACAACGTTTTCAATTCCATTTTTACTTAAACCAACAACATCCATATAACCTTCTACGAGGTATATGTGATCAATTTTATTAGATAATTTTCTAGCTAGATCTAAGTTATATAAGTTGGAACCTTTTTTAAAGAAAGGTGTTTCTGGTGAGTTAATATATTTTGCTAAATAACTATTTTCTTGAATTGTTCTTCCTCCTAACCCTATGGGTTGACCTGAAATATTATTAATTGGAAATATGACTCTGTCTCTAAATCTTTCAACATATATATTTTTTTTTTCATCTAAATAGAAAAGTCCACTTTCAACTAAAACTTTTTCACTAAAATAATTTTTTAATTTTTCATAAAAATTAGAATTTCTTTCAACAAATCCAATTTTAAAATTTTTAACTTCATTTCTACCAAGGTTTCTTTTTTTTAAGTAGTCTCTAGCAACAGTCAAGCTTTCATTTTTTAAAATTTCATCATGATAAAACTGAACATATTGATTATAAATAGAGCAATATTCTTGCCAATTTTTTTCTCTTTCCTCATCTTGTTTTGAAAATGTATAAGGTCTCATTCCAGCAAGGGTTGCTAAAGATTTTACAGCTTCCCCAAATTTCAAATTTTGAGTTTTCATAACAAAATCAAAAATGTTTCCATGCTCCGACGTTGCAAAACAATGATAAAATTCTTTCTCATCATTAACCGTAAAAGATGGTGTTTTTTCCGTTTTAAAAGGAGACAGTCCAACAAATTCTTTTCCTCTTTTTTTTAAACTAACAGACTTAGAGACAACTGTTGACACTTTTAAACGAGTTTTAACTTCGTCTAAATACTCTTTGGGATATTTCATTATTTATTTAATAGTTCTTTAAGTAAAGTACCAGCTTTAGCAAAATCTAATTTATCAGAATAATTTTTTTTTAATTCACCCATAACTTTACCCATGTCTTTAATAGATTCTGCATTTAGCTTACTTATTGTTTCAATGCATATTTTTTTAGTTTCTTCGTTATTTAGCTGTTGAGGCAGAAAGCCAGATAAAATATCCGTTTCTTTTTGCTCAACTTCCAATAAATCTTTTCTATTATTCTTGGTATAAATTTCTATTGATTCGGCTCTTTGTTTAAGCATCTTTTTTAAAAGCTTTTTAATATCTTCCTCATTGGTTTCTTTTTTTTCTGGTCTTGATCTATTTGCTATGTCTAGGTCTTTAATTCCAGATAAAATTAACCTATAGGTTGATATTTCCATCTTATCTTTAGATTTTAAAGAACTTTTATAGTTTGTTTCTATTTTTTCTTTCAATCTCATAATTTCTTTAATCTACTTCAAAGATAAAATTCTTCAAAAGAAAAATTATTTTTTTATAATTTTATAATACATCTCTGTTGCGATAATTAAGGTTTTATTGTATTAACCTTTAACTCATGAGTTGTAATTGATCAAAAAAGCAAAAAAAATTGGCTCACACAAAATCGCACAGATTCACACAGGCACTTTAGTTCTTGAAAACAAAATAATATTCAGGGGTATGGGCATTGGGTATCAAGGAACTGCAACTGGTGAAGTTTGCTTCAACACCTCACTAACTGGGTATCAAGAGATTATTTCAGACCCATCCTATGCTGGACAAATAATTAATTTTACATTTCCTCACATTGGTAACGTTGGGGTTAATAAGGAAGATTTAGAATCTGATAAAGTTTGGACCAAAGGTGTAATTTTTAATTCTGAAATATCAAGTCCTTCAAATTATAGATCTCTAAGAAACTTGGATTTTTGGTTAAAAAAAAATAAAATAGTTGGGATCACGGGTTTGGATACTAGGAGTTTAACTAGCTTTATTAGAGACAAAGGTGCTCCTAAAGGAACTATTTCTTTTTCTAAGAAAGAAAATTTCAATATCAATAAATTAGTAAATACTACCACTAAATGGAACGGATTAAAAAATTTAGACTTAGCAGAGCAAGTTACAACAAAGAAAAATTATATATGGTCTGGTTTTAAAACGTGGAAAAAAAAGACTGGTTATCTAAAGAATAAAAAAAATTCTTTTCATATCGTAGCAATTGATTATGGAATTAAAAAAAATATCTTGAGATACTTTTCAGATCATAATTGTAAAGTAACTGTGGTTTCGTGTAAAACTAATGCAAAAAATATACTAAAATTAAAGCCAAATGGTATTTTTCTATCTAATGGTCCTGGTGACCCTGCTGCAACTGGGAAGTATGCAATAGAAATTATTAAAGAGCTAATCAAAAATAACTTGCCTATTTTTGGCATTTGTCTTGGTCATCAAATACTAGCTTTAGCTCTTGGTGCAAAAACAAAAAAAATGAAACTAGGTCATAGAGGAGCTAATCATCCAGTCAAAAATTTGATTAGAGATAATGTGGAAATTACAAGCCAAAACCATGGTTTTGAAATTATAAGAGAAACATTGCCAAAAAATATTGAAATAACCCACAAATCATTATTTGATAACTGTATTGAGGGAATTAGATTAAAAAACAAACCTATTTTTTCAGTACAATATCACCCAGAGTCAAATCCAGGACCGCAAGACAGTATTTATTTATTTGAAGAATTTATTAACAATATAAAAAAAAATGCCAAAAAGAAAAGATCTTAAAACTATATTGGTCGTTGGTGCTGGACCAATTATTATTGGTCAAGCGTGTGAATTTGATTATTCAGGTACACAAGCCTGCAAGGCTTTAAAGGATGAGGGATATAAAGTTATTTTAATTAACTCTAATCCAGCAACTATTATGACCGACCCTGGAGTTGCTAATAAAACCTACATTGAACCTATAACTATAGAGGTTTTAGAAAAGATACTTAAAAAAGAAAAGCCAGATGCAATTTTACCAACAATGGGTGGCCAAACTGCTTTAAATTTAGCAATGGAGGCTGAGAAAAAAGGAGTCTTAAAGAAATATAAAATTGAACTTATCGGAGCAAATTCTAAAGCCATCTCTAATGCTGAGGATAGAAAAAAATTTAGAAAGAATATGTTAGATATTGGTTTAGACTTACCAAAATCTAAAGTTGTTAATCATATTAGAGATGCTGCCAAAGCCCTTAAACAAATTGGACTACCGGCAATAATTAGACCAGCATTTACTCTAGGAGGTTTGGGTGGTGGTATTGCCAAAACTAAAAAAGAATACCTAAAGATAGTTAAAGGTGGTTTACACGAATCTCCTGTTAGCCAAATTTTAATAGAAGAATGCCTTGAAGGCTGGAAAGAATTTGAAATGGAGGTTGTTAGAGACAAAAAAGATAACTGTATTATTATTTGCTCTATTGAAAACATTGACCCAATGGGAATTCATACAGGGGACTCGATTACTGTTGCCCCAGCTCTAACACTTACTGATAAAGAATATCAAGTAATGAGAAATGCCTCAGTTGCCTGTCTTAGAAAAATTGGAGTAGAAACAGGTGGCTCTAACGTTCAATTTGCAATCAATCCTAAAGATGGAAGAATGGTTATCATAGAAATGAACCCAAGAGTTTCT
>Ga0114997_10003145_pt1 | contig 13063 bp, 13 predicted proteins | sample ArcticOcean_MG_C_2_FD_87045 | JGI IMG/M metagenome (GOLD analysis project Ga0114997, IMG submission 87045) | Marine microbial communities from western Arctic Ocean - ArcticOcean_MG_CB4_136 | ecosystem: Environmental > Aquatic > Marine > Oceanic | place: Arctic Ocean: Canada Basin | collected... | reverse complement strand
TTGTCCTTGTCAATGTCAATTGCTTTCGAAGAAATTACAATCGCCTCTGGAAACTCCTTTGGTTCATTAACCGCCAAACTTTGGAACACATTTTCATTAATGATCATGTCGGACGACGTGACACTTGGTTGAACATCCGCACTTGTGTGCAAATTGTACACGGTAACAGTCTTGGTAAGCTGTGAAGAAGTCGAACAGGGGAGGTCAACAGTTGCAGCGTACTCAATTTGTTGATTCTTACACACTGTTGACAACGGTGTTGTTTGCGGTGAAAAACTTTCGACATTTGTTTGGTTATTGTATGTCACACTTACAGTGATAGGATCGTTGGAAACTGGAATGTTATTAGGAAGCTGGAAAACGGCGGGGGACGTATCAATGGTATGTACAAATGTGTACTTGGCACTGGCTGTCTGTTCAGTAAAAATAGACTGACCCTCCACAAACGTCTGATCACCACTAAGGACGTAAGAGGGTTCAACTTTGATCCGTTGGGACACGTCAAGTATGATGTCGTCGCATGTTCCGTTACCGTATTTGCTAGTAAGCACTTCGGACGTTTTGACAATATTGTTCTCTGTCAATGTCAGACCAGTCATAAATCTGCACAAATTAACATCAGGAATGTTTTGGACGTATGTGTTGTCAGTGTAGACACTTTTACCAATGGTGACTGTTGACACAATTGGGTCGCATTCCGATTGGATGACCGATGGTTGGAAACCAGTGTATCCCGTCACATTGGTCAACAACACACTACTGTTGGAATCACTGACAGAGATTTCAAAACTCCAGTCGGAAGTGTCGTAAAAGTATTTGGTAGAGATAAAACCGTTGCTGTCCGCGTTGAACACCATGTGTAACTCAAACAACGGGTAAGTACCCACAGGTTCCTCCGGCTGGTGGATACTGCAAGCAGCCAATTCTCCCTGAATCCATCCATCAACGTGGTTGGGATTGACTTCGTGCAGCGGCTGATGTGTGCCACATTCTTCGCTACTCAGTTGACCGGGCACGACACGGCGCAACGACGCGAATACAAGGTCGTCGGTCAACAAACAGTCTATGTAGTCAAACGCACCGGTTTTACTAAAGAACTGAGACCCGTACATTGTTGAATCTTTAAACAAAATGTCACTCTTCCCAGTGTACGAATTTGCGCCGATTTTAGGACACTGGTAATTACCAGACGTTGCCCACCCACCCACTTTCACGCCTGCTTTGTGAACGGTGGCGCCCAAACCTTCTATTTTAATGCCACCAACGCACATGTTTTGGTGACAAGTTGAATTGTAGTATTCCGGACGTGGGTGCTCGAAATGTAATCGGAATTGAAGAGTTTCGTCGAAACTTATGGTAAGTTTGTTATCAGTGAACAAAAGGTTTCCGGTCACCTCCTGCTCCAACTGAGGATTGTCAATCTGCCAATCAGAGTACATCGGACTTTCCGCATTCAGTGTGAATTTCAGGGTGGGATTGTCCACATGGGTCGATTGCTGGTCCGGGCTTACATGGATGGACGTTATGAAAGTATGTGCAAAGGGCATGTTCAAAATGGCTCCCTCCAAGCTTTGTTCATCAATCCAGGGCTCAATTGCGGACTCAAAGACGGTGCTCTGGGAGAGGTCCAATCTTTTTTCGTATTGTTGAACCCCTTGGTCAGTGCTTAAATTGTATTTGCCGTAAAATTGATCATCCCCAGGCGTCATACAGATACACACACTAGAATTGAACACTTCCGTTTCAGTTATAGTATCTGCATCCGTACTATTACAAAGACTCTTGTGTTCTACTTTGGGTCGTACACCAGCAACGATGTTCACTTGGACACCTTGAGTGTATTGAAGACAGTTAGTCGCGCTCGCCACAACAGTTGTCAAAGTCAGAATTGCAAATTTATACATGTGGTTGTACATTTACTTATGTCCAATGGTGTGTTTATACTACAAAAAAACTGATACTATAAATTCTTCCAACTCGTCTTCAAAAATGACAGATCGCTCGCAACGGTTTTCACATAATTGGGTGATGTACATTTTACTACTGGTTTTATTTCTTGTAATGTTACCAATGATTATCTGTGACGGTTGCAATTGTTCCGCCCCATTCTCAAACGGGTGCTGCGATTCAAACGATTGCAACAGTATCTCATGCAACAGTGCAGTATGCATGGACAACACCTGTGTGGTCAACCCGGATCCCAATGGTACTCAGTGCGTCGGTGGCGCGTGCAGCAGTGGGGTCTGTCTCCCCTACGATTGCACACACACAAAATGCAAACACTTGTCCACGCAGTGCGAACTTGGATTGTGCATGAACAACGAATGCATATCAGTCGCGTATCAAAATTTGGCGTGTGACGACGGTAAAGTTTGCACCACAAACGACATCTGTGTCTCGGGTGTATGCACCGGAGAAGACAACCAGTGCTTTGACGGTGACCCGTGCACGTTTGACCAGTGCGGGGTCGATGGATGTATTCATCCAACCACGTTCAATAGTTTCTTAGGGTTAGATGATGATTACTGCGACGCCAAAGTAGCGTGTAACAACCACGAAGACTGCCAGGGTAGATTCATTGACCATCCGGATATCGAATGCAGAGACGGAACTTGCTTAATTGCCCATGACAAAACAACCGTTGCAAGGTTGAACAGTGTTGCACTGAAAGAGTGTACGGTCCATAACCAAACCAGCTTGCTACTAAGAATGACATTTGCAATCGATACACCTATCATAAGCTACGCCAACAATAAATATCACAGGATTGCTAAATATTTCAGCAACGTGAATGGATATGGCTTGACATTCGCCGATCTTCAAGATTACCCCATTCAATTACTTGTAAACGGATCAATTGACCAGAACTTAGGGCGTACCACTGGGTTTTCCGTCGAAACAGAATGCGAAGTACCATTCTCTTGCGAGAAGTTTGCAGAAAAGACGTACACGTTCATTGTTGATATGTTTGACTGTGTTGAAACTACGGACGATTGTCTTGATAACATACACAAACTTCAAATCTTTGCCAATGTTTCTTACAAGTACTGTCCCAAACATTATATTGCTACTGTTGTCATTGAAAACAAACCCATTGATACGTTAATATTGTCACAGAACAACAATATCATATCTTCGTTGAATGAATCCAATGGAGATGTATCTGTCACTCTAAACTCGACCAGAAAATTGTTTGTATGGGACGTCGGGTTGTTCGCAGCCGGAGGAGAATTAAATTACATCAGTGGTGGTACTGTGTTCACGGAAAATGCGGCGGGAATCAAAGACACGACTGTCAGCTGCCCCGATGAGGAATATATCGGTGGCTTCACGTTTGACCCCCAGTATGTATACAACTGGTGCAGGGACACTCAGGGAGACTTATGTTACATGCACATCAAATATTTTACAAAGGACGAATGTCCCTACAACACAAACGCCACAGAGGGAAAACTTCTCCTGGTAATCACCTAAAATGTTGATAAATTGTGGTATAAATAATATGGACTGCATTCTTAAATGGAAACATACGATATCTTCGAATCACCCCATTGGGATGAATTGAAATCACATTCTTCAAATGTACAACACATACTTCCGGATTTATACATGGCAGTCAACCACAGTTGGTCAACACTGCAAAAAACATGCCCCAGTCTACCAGATGTGGAAATTCGTGCTGTGTACGATGATACAATGCGGTCCGGTACACTTGGGTCCGCCAGACGGTCCATGTTTCTGCAGGATGGTGTATGGGTATCCTCAATGATGAATGATGACATCAGTGGGGTGGACATGACTATACGCATCAATCCCAACGTACCAAATGGTTGGCACATGAGCTACGACGGATCTTGTAATATTGGATACCAGTATGACCTCAACACAGTGCTTCTGCACGAACTCTTGCATGGAATTGGGTTGAGTTCCAGTGTCACACCCAACTCAGTAGGGTACTCCACCTCGTTCGGTACAGGATGTTACCCCACACTTTACGACACAAAGATCAGGGACAAACACGGGTTTGTAGTCAGTGGGTGCAACATCAGGCGGAGCAACTCATACAGCGTAGGAGGTGTGGAAATATACACGCCAGATACATTTAACAGTGGGTCTTCGTTCTCACATACAAACACTAAGGGAATCATGCATTACAGCATACCATCTCGAAGATGCATGAGGTTGGCTTCCGACGAGTACGCGATTCTCAATGAGATTGGTGTACAATGTACACCTTTATCATTCTCAAACACTTTCCCAAATCAACTCAGTCTAGCAAGTGGACATAACCACATGCATTTATTCATGTTTGTAATATTTTGTTTTTTTTTGTAAACTTGTTGTATATATACTACAATGTTGGTTTAATAAATGTCAAACATTACTTCGTTTGACGATATTCCAACAGGACACTGTAATTTCCATACAAACGTTGATCTTTTTTCTTGGGATATTCGTTTACTATTCCTACAATGCAATGAATCCGGTGTAGGTTTAGCAGTGATACTCGTTGTTGCAGGATGCATCAAATTATTCCAAAACACGCTATACCAAAAAATAGGACAAAAACAGCGGGAACTCCTCCAAGAGACAAAAGAAACAAGGGCAAAATCCGCTCTCGTGGTTTTGGTATTCTTGGAGTTGATCGCAGGGGTCATTGGCATTGTCAGCATCCTTGTCATTACAGGAAACAATGCGATTGTTTGGATTGTCATCATTTTATCAAATTGTGCCGGAACAGCCTTTGCATTTTGGAGAGCCAAACCAGATCATCATTCCACTTCAAAGGATATCATGCAGATGCTAGAGCATTACGACAATCTCGTTCAAAAAATAGAAGCAAATCAAAAAGTAACACCTGATAAAAAACCTGATAAAAAACATTCTTGTCATCCGTCCCAGATTTTCCAGTGCTTCAAAAACTGCCGACAAGAAGCAAATAAAAAAGAACAAGGAAAAGAACCATTTTTGCAAAGTATGGACAATACTGAACTTGAATCAATAGCAAGTATGGACAATACTGAACTTGAATCAATAGAAAAGACATTGAGAAAATTAAACAACATTTTGAAGACTTTTTCTAACGTTCCTGACACTTCAAAGGTAAACACAGATCCAACTGAAGAACCTACTTCCTGGCAACACCAGGATCAATTGGACAGATCTTCACTTAGAGCACGTCTCATCATCTGATTTATCTACGTTTCAAATCAGTTACAATTGTTTGACACATTATCTTTACAGATGTTTGGACTACAGTCATGCAGTTGTACAGAGGTAAATTAGCTATTGCATTGTGGTTGTGGGACACAACGTTCGATACACACGTAACCAGTGCCTCCAATAACCTGTCGTGCCTCAGTAATTCGTCCCACAACAACACACATTGATCCACATCAAAAATATTTGCAAACATTGTTGGCACAAACCTTGTCACCAGACTGACCAACAGTGGTTCGTAAGTACTTGAAAATAACTTGTCCTGTAGTTTGGGGTACTTGGTAGAACAACGTAGACGGACCATAGTACAGATTGTTTGCATCTGCCTCATTGCTTGACTGTCAGAACGACTCAACGGGTACACTGTCATTAACTTCCCAACAAGATATTGAAGTGAAGACAACGTATACTGTTCGGCTGTACTTGGATCGTCGTTATAAAATACCTTCCAGAGAACAAAAATCAAATAATTCAGACCCTGAGAATACCCAAACCCAACATTTTGCAAAGCAAATGAATTCAGTAACCGACAAAGTGTAGGACGGTGGCAGTCAAACCAACTGTCCGTCGGATGTGTACGAATAATATCTATTGCAATCTGCTCACTGTAGACCGATTTACCAGGGATCCCATGGGTACATCCTCTATCAACCATTATTGCTTTCCACACATGAGCACGCATTCCTGTCCCACCAGATCATACTTATATGACGATGATCATATATAACACATATTCTAGAAATGTCAAGGAAACAGGCACAAGAATTACTGAGGTCAAATCGTATTCCTATCTGCTTAGAAGCAAAGGCATACGAACACACACACTACGCATTGATCATAAGGAGGTTGTGTGCCGGTTGGACATACAACGATGCAGTCTCAGGGGATAGAACGTTTGAAGTGGTAGACGGAGTCAATCAATGTGAATGTGGAAGTTTCAAAGTCTTAGACAGAAGTTTACAAACAAGGTCAGCCGATGAAGGAATGACACACTTTTTCTACTGCACAGTATGTAAACGATCGTGGAAAACATAACTCTTTTTTTTGTGATATAACCTCTATACTCTTAATTTTTTCAGTTCTCTATCATATACTGTTTGTTGCGATACCGTTATCACTTCTTCACGCTTTTTTGCAACCCATGAGTCGGTGGTTCTAAACGGGTAGTATGATATCACCACGCTCTCATCCTTCGTAGTAAAGTTGATACAATGATCGTTTCTCTTGCCTTCTTCGTAACAGATTGACTTCAGATGCATAGTAATCGGATCTTCTTCGTACTTTATTTCTCTTCGTGTCACTTTGTCCGTTTTCAATTCCATAGTTGGTAAAAATTTATATAGTAGCATATAATCCTCAGTATCTTTTTCTGGAGCCAGTCGATATATGTGGCTCGTAGTCAATATGATCCATTCCATTTTCTGTATCAAGTCCCATATTTATACTACCAAAATATAAGCCTAGAGTTTTTATTACGATAAAAAAAAACGATAAAAAAAAAAGACTATATAACAACAGATTTTCTGGTACAAATGGCAACGAAAAGCACAGGTGATAAAGCTCGAGCTCGGAGACTGAATCAAACATATTCACCTTCAAAACCAAAGCAAGAAGAACCAGAAGGTTATACAGGACGGTCTGGTAACGGTCGCCGTGCTGCTAGAGATAGGGTCAGTGCTGCTATAGAGGAGGCACAAACTACACGCCTCCGTCGAGAAATGAAAACGAGGCTAGAAATGGAAAAGAGTCTACATAATATACAAAGCATGACACAACAGATTGAACTGATGAAACGAAAACTTCAACGTGAGAAGGTAAAACATAATGAACTAGAAAAACAATTACAACAGGAGGCAGACATTCAGGCAGCCATTTATCCACACAGTTATTATAATTTACGATTGAAAGGTAAACAGTTTGTACCTGCAAATAGAATGTAATTTACGGTGATATGTATTAAAAATAAGCGACTAAACTACTTTTCAGATCAACTTTACTTCTCTTACACTCCTCTCGTTTGCGTTCAAGTTTTCGTTTACTCTTGGCACGTCCTTCTTTAAGTGTCGTAAGTGATTTACAATACACCGGCTTGCCCGAGTGATAACGTTCAGCGGAATGGCGCCAAGTAATTGTGGCTGAATGCTTCCAGTCATTGCCAGTCGCTTTGTCACCCATCACGTAAAGGTCTCCTTCCTCCAAATCGTCGATGGTAATACGTTGACCAATTGGTTCAAAGCGATGGAAAGCTTGGTAGTGAAGACGTAACGGTATTCCAAACCGCATAGCAATCACAATTTTTCTTTCACCGTCACCGTGGAAGCCAATACCACTTTTAGATTGGTGGTAAAAGTTACCTTCCGCATGAAGCTCGGACGCTTTGCAACCTAAATACTCAGACAACTGTTGCCGAATCTTGTACAAGTGCGGAAGCTCCGACCATGCTACAACCGTCCCTTTGCCGTTCGCAATGTCAGAATCTTGAGCTTCGTCGGAAATGCACATGTTACGACGGGCGTTCGAATTCTTCACTTTTCCTCGCATCAATTTTTTAATGTTCCATTTGTCACCAAGTTTAATCAATTCTGAACGCACCAGCTTTGGGTCGACGTCAAAACATTTAGCAGCACCACGGACCACAAGCACAGAAGCATCTGCAAACGGTGTTGACCCCGATGGAAGCCCGACGTTCAAGTCAACAACTTCCACCGTTGAACCCTTGGCTTCAAATTTTGGTTTCGCTGTAATCAGTTCATCGTCACTGAAACCTTTCTCAGCAATCATTCCTATTTTTTCCATACCAGGACCATTCTCCACAACTTTACTAAACGTAATTGTGAACGAGAAACTGACAGGTTCACCCTTGGGTCCTGGGGCATGGAAAGGAATCATCACTGTGCTTCAACACACAAATCAAATTGTCGTCATAAAAACGCTAAATACCCTTATATGAACCATAAATAATAAAGATTATTTAAAGCTTTTTTTTTATACTATATCTGAAAAAAAATAGAAGAATAATTTCCATTGATTTTATGGTTCATATAAGCGTATTTAGCGTTTTTATGACGACAATTTTGTATATTGCTAAATGACAAAACGGCACCTGTGACATGTCCTACCTAAAACTTATTGGCACTTATTGTTGTTTGTACATCACATAATGACGACAGTTACTTCCAATACCTTCCAATACCTACCAGCACACATGAAATTTCACATAACTAAATTTAAAGACATCATTGATAAAAATGTCACAAAGGGTTCTATACTTTACACAGGAGTGCCAATGGCTTGCATGTCTCCACAACGACGGGGCATTGTCATTGAACAGATCGCAAGAGCTACAGAAACAGTCACCACCACCACACCCAAAAAAACAACAAGGTCCAGATCATCCTATGATTGGATGCGGGGCGGGGTCCGGGTAGAATGCAAATCAGCACAACTCAGTTGGAACAAAGGTTGGCTAGTGCATTTCAAGAACATTAAACAACACCACCACGACGTGCTGGTCCTGTGCCTCTACCTACCAACAGGAATCATCGTCTTTGAATGCTTTGGAAAGCCACCACTCTACGGACAGGGAGGTGTTCAAGAGGCAAAGGGGAAATGTCTCCTACTACGGGCAGGCAAGATAGACAGCAAAGATGCCATCAAATCCATCACTGAAAAACTTTTGAAGTTTTCCAAACAGACAGCATCAATCGTGTTCTAAACTATAAACATCTACATTGTGTAAGAAAATGAACACAAGAAGAACGTCACTCGCGCAGTACATGAAGTCGAACCATGTTTATCTCAAAGATGGGTACGCCGTTGGGTGGAAGGAGTCTAACGTGTACTGGATCTGGTTTGCAGTGCCAAGAGGCGAAGCCAGAACATTCGTAGTAGATACGTCCGTCGTCGATGTGGGAAATATCATTGAACTCGAACAGGAAAACTTCATGGTGGAATCCCTCAATCTTTTCAAAAGAGCATCCGCCGGCACCATTGAACTCAGGAGACTATGACGACATTTAATATTCAATATTACTATTCACAAATGGATATTTTCTCTCAGTGTGATTCCATTCGACAGTTGAGATCCGACTCGGACGAACTGTACGGGTACTTGTTTGGGCAGCGCGACATGACAGATGTCATGGCAACCATCGTCGCAGATCTTGCCAATTACAACCTCTCCGACAGGATGATTGCCACGTTGACCAAAGCAGCCACGCACCACTCAAGAATACCAGTACTCTTTGTGTTTCTATTTGGGTTGTGGAACAAGAGCGTGTCGGTCAGTTCATGCCCATTGAGAAGTGAGAAATTTGAAGCTACATTGGACAAACAATGCATTAAAATGGTGGTGGGAGAGTATGTAAACATTAACGACTTTGTAACAGATACACTCACAGAATATATTATTTGATATGATTATTTTACTATAAAAAATATTCTTAACATGAATTTGCCACATTGTACGCCGGGACCAGTGTCGGGTTCCTCTCCTCCACAAACTTGGCTTTGATCTCAAGGGCAGTGAAGCACTTCATGGACCCCGGTGAAAGACTGGACGTGCCGGATGGGCAAGATTTGCATGAATCCTTATTGGTTTCGTTCTGGTAGGTACCCAGTGGGCACTGCAAACAAAGATCTATGGGCGGTTCTGATGGCTGGTCTTTTGTCCAGTCGACGTTCTTGTATGACCCAACTGGTACAGTGGGTTGTTCTTGTAACGTGGACGGTGATCCCCACGCAACCGCGGTGCCGTCAGTCATGAAAACGGCACAGGATTTTCCACTGCATGAGATATGACTGGCATTGTGCCATACGTACGGTGAAGTTCCTGGCATTGAACCGCTGATTCCCCACGTAACGACGGTGCCGTCTTTATTGATGGCGGCACAGGCGTTCTCACCACACGAGATATCAGCGATTTCGGTCAACACATCACTTCGTCCACCTCTACCATCGAATCCCCATGCGTAAGCGGTACTGTCATTCTTGCGAGCGACGCAGGCGAATCCACCACATGAGATATCAACGACTTCGGTCAACGTGACAGATGACGGCACTGAGCCACCCATACCGGAATCTCCCCACGCATAAGCGGTGTTGTCGTTCTTAAGGGCGACACATGCGCCATTCCCACATGATATGCTGGCAACGTTGGTCAAGTCGACAGATGATGGAACGTCGCCACCTCTACTGTCCATTCCCCATGTAACGGCGTCACCATTGTTCTTAAGGGCAGCGCAGACGTAATAAGCGCATGAGATATCAGCGATGTTTGTCAACGTGACATAAGACGGTCCTCCGCCACTATAAGCGGCAATATATGCGCTGTTGCCACCGTATCTGCTAGCTCCCCACGCATAAGCATGACCGTCGTTCATGCGGGCGACACATGCGTGGTTACCGCACGAGATATCAGCGACGTTGGTCAATGGGACTGACAGGGGTGTACATACACTTGCAGCCAGTGAACCACAAGTAATATCACCACCATTAGCGGGGTCTCCCCACACATAAGCCTTACCATCGTCCTTACGGGCGACACAGGCATGACCACCACACGAAATATCAGTGATGTTGGTCAATGTCGGTGCAGTGCCACCTTTCGTGGTATGTCCCCACGCATAAGCCCTGCCATCGTTCTTAAGGGCGATACAGGCGTATTTGCCGCACGAGACATCGACGATGTTGGTCAGGTTGACACCAACTGGAAGAGGCGTGCATACACTTGCATCTAGTAAACCACAAGTAATGTCGCCGCCGTAATTGGAATTTCCCCATGCTTGTGCCGTACCGTCAGTCATCAGGGCAACACACGCGGATCCACCACACGAGATACTAAAAACACCAACACAATCTGACATCACAGATGAAATTAAAGATAGAATCACAAACAATCTCATTTATGTAGAAAATACATCTACTTATATAGTCAAATAGTCATAAAATCTCTAAATGCCCTTATATCAACATACTAATCGGATTCAGATTCAGATGACTCTGAATCCGGTACGTAGTCCGAGTCGTTCTCTTCGTCCTTCTGTTGGATAACACTGCATACTTCGGTGTAGGGCACGGTTTGCAGCTGGTGCAGCGTCTCCGTCGGTATCACACCAGACGTGCAAAACACTTGGTCAGACAGTTGGCAGCACTTGGCAAGATCTTGGCGAGGAATTTCATGCGCACTACGGATTTCGTTCTCCGTGTCAACCGTAACCAAATCAAAGCAGTGCGAGTCCGGGCACAGAGACTGCACAAACACGTGTTTGATCGCAATGCATACAGACTCCTCCGGGACCATTATGTACCCAGGGTACAAGTACATCTCCACAATGTTCGAAGACAATCGACCAGTGATCACAGTGTCCAAAATCGTGGGCGCACAGACACACAGTTGTTTTGCCTGAGTGTTCGTCAGTTCTACCTCTTCAGGGTCGTCCGGGTTCGGGCATAGAACGGAGTAATACACATCACCGTTGAAGATATAACATTTGTCAATAAATGAAGAACATTCCATAATAAACATCGTTGAGGTTTGGAGCAAGGGCATTTTTGTACATAAATGTATAGCTTAATAGTCAAAGATTTACAAATTAGTTTTCAAGATGTCTTTCAAGATGTCTTTCAAGATGTCTTTCAAGATGTCGTCATAAAAATGCTAAATACCCTTATATGAACCATAATTTACAAGAAAATATATCTTTTATTTTTTTTGGAATATACATAAAAAAAAACCGTTTAAATAATCTTTATTATTTATGGTTTATATAAGGACATTTAGCATTTTTATGACGATAAATGTATTCATATATCATACTTTCATCAATATGTGGAACTTTGTTGAGAGCACCGTTAATACCGATTACACTCGAGTTGTATTTCAAGATTCAAACGTGAAACTGATGTCAGGTGAAAACGATTTTCGATGCATGCGTGCAGTAAAAGACATTTGTGAGGGAACAGTACTTTTGGTTGAACATTGCTTGGCAGGTGACCAGTTTTTTATAACAAACTGTGTTCGTGTGGACTCCCAACTCTATAAAACCCTGTATCCGAGAACCGAAAAGAGTTTAAATGAAGATGATTGCAATGAAAAGATTCAAAAAAATGGGTTTGGTTCGTCAGAGGAAGACAGCTACATCATTGGCAGTCGTATATCGAACTTTAATCACAAAACGATGCCAAACGCTTTTCATCGGACCATCACATGTTCATTCGGCGAACACATAACTTCGACAATCTATTATGTCATTGCCATTGAAGATATTTGCAAAGGTGACGAAATAACAATTACTTATGGCGATTATAGTTCGGATTCGACACACAAATCATTTATGACTGAAAATGATGTCGGGTTTAAAGATTTAAAAGAAAAACACAATGTTTTGTCACCTGATGCAAAACGCATCGTTGACCAATATTTTCAAAACTATAAATCCCGTGAGTTGGTACTGATACATGAATTGGCACGCGAAGGACTATACGTTACCAAAAATAGTTGGATGGCTTCGACCCGGTGGATGAAATCGAACGAAGTAGAGAACGACGGTGAATTCTCAACAGCTGTTCAGCGTCGTATTTACATTTTAGGAAATCAAATTCTTCATTAATTAGGACAACAAATACGTAAAAGTATACATCTACGTTCTACGATAATTGCCTCATGATATATCTTATAGTATACATCTACGTTCTACTGCCTCAATATCTTATAGTTTCCATAAATGTATCAAAGTCCATTTGGGCATATTGGTACAGTATATATATGACGATAAATATACTCACAGCTTAAATCAAAAAATGCCAAACATCGCTTTTGTTAGATATATTCAGTACTGTACAG
>Ga0114997_10003144_pt1 | contig 13067 bp, 7 predicted proteins | sample ArcticOcean_MG_C_2_FD_87045 | JGI IMG/M metagenome (GOLD analysis project Ga0114997, IMG submission 87045) | Marine microbial communities from western Arctic Ocean - ArcticOcean_MG_CB4_136 | ecosystem: Environmental > Aquatic > Marine > Oceanic | place: Arctic Ocean: Canada Basin | collected... | reverse complement strand
CGCCGAAAACGAAGAAACCAAAAAAGGCATCTCCATTAAACGACGAAAAGAGCGAAGAAGATCGGCTGGTTTACACTGTCAGAGATGCTTGAAGAGAACGAGGAAAGGCGTCCGGGTGTCTTTTCTTACCTCACCCGCCTTGGTCGGTTTCGTGAGTGGCGCGATTGCGTTCGGTTTCAGTTCCGCGAGCGCTTTCGCTCTTCGTCGAGGAAAAGGGGTTCTCTTCGCTTTGGCGAACGCGCGGGCTACTCATAAGTCTTCGAAGACAAAGAAGAAATACTAAGAATAATAATAAATAGCTAGTATACTAAAGAGAAAAACGACTTGTTAACAGACAAAAGCTCTGCCGCTGCTTTTTCGCAAGTGTACTCCTCGTACTCCTTCCATCCCGCTTCTCTCTCTCTTTAAGTATCTGTTTTCTTCAGATACGGAGCGAAAGCACTCGAGAGAGTCAACGTCACATTTTAGTCCTCGCGTAGTATTTAAAACTTAAGACTCACTTTTTACCGAGAGAGTGCAACAAAAACATTCGAGACGTTTCGAGACGATTATTATTATTTGACGACTCTTCATCATCATCCGTTAAAGAACTTTTCAGAAGCACATCTCATCGACAATCGGAAAAGAACGAAATGACTTCAACGAGTAAAGAGAAAAAGATTGGATTCGAGGAGTTGCGTAAACACAACACTCTCGAGGATTTATGGCTCGCCATCGACGGCATCGTCTACGACGTGACCCCATTCATGGACGACCACCCGGGTGGTGGGGAAATCATGCTCTCCGCGGCAAATAAAGACGGCACGGACGACTTCGAGGACGTCGGGCACTCACCACACGCGAGGGAATTGTTGAAGAAATTTAAAGTTGGAACGTTTGAGGGAGAATTCGGCGACGAAGCGCCTTTAACGAAGAAGAAGAAAGGAGGGAGAGACGACGTTTCAATCGGAGGGAACGCGGTTTTAGGGATGGTGTTGCCAATTTTGGTATTGTTGTGCGCGATTGTGGCGTATTACGTGGGGATGCAGCGATGATAGAGAGGAGAGAAAATGTCTTTCCAGATTACGAGAGAGATTACGAGAGAAACGCGACGTTAAACAACGCGCCGCGCATAGAAGAAGTTAAAGAAGAGGAAGAAGACAAAGAAGAAGAAGTGAGAGAGAAGAAAGACGGCGAGCTAATAAGTAGTATCACAAAATAGTACGATCGTCATCGTTTTTAAAAGTAAGAGAGAGAGAGAGAGAGAGAGTTTAGTAGTAGTTTTTAAGGACATCCTCACAATATCTTGGGACGTTTCTGAGCCACAAATACACACAAACACATTATCCGCACAAACGAACGCGCTGCTGCTCGTGTTGCGAACGACGACAAAAGAAAGTTTGTACGTTGAAAGTATTATTTTAATACTATTAGTATTCGTTTTACGAAAGAAGATGAACACTTCCAATCTGTGCTTGCAAACCCGTCTGGCAGATTATTGCGTGGACTATTTCCACGAGATGCCCGAGCACGGTGTGTTCGTCTCCATCGACGAACGCGGGGAGTTCCATAACAAAGAAGGCATGTTGAACAAAAAAGGCCAAAGAATAGTCTGTTTCTTTCGAATGACCAAAGGGTTCAAATCTATCCCCGGACAGTTTAACGGCGAACGCGTCGCGAAGATGGAGGTGTTCACGTGGGTTTTAGAACACTGCAAAGATATACGAGACGCAGTTGAGCTCGATTTTGGTCTGGAAAAACTGGAGGACGTAAACCGAGCGAACGATACGATGGAAAACGACGCGTACATTAAGCCATACAGGAAAGAGGCGTACATGAGATTTCCGGACGGACACACGGTGAGAGAAAGATCCGCGCCGATCGGGACGCCGCAAGGGAGTTTGAATAGTCCAGTCATAGCGCCGTTGTTTTACACGAGAATAGAAAGGAGCATGAACGTGTTATGCGTGGGGAAGAATTATAGAGAACACATCGGTGAAGTAGACACGCAAATGACAAATATCAGTGCAAAAGGCGAACCGGCGGTGCCTATTATATTTAACAAGAGCTCGAGATCGATCATTGGCCACGGCGAGTGCATTATGTGTCCCGATCCGGACCAGTTTGACGAACGCGTGGATTACGAAGGCGAAGTTGGATTGGTCATGGGTAAGGGCGGGAAAGTGTACGGCGCGACGATCGTGAACGATGTTACCGCTCGTTTTAGACAGAAGGAGCACCAGCAGTGGTTTTTAGGAAAAAGTGTAGACACGTTTTGCCCGATTGGGCCTTGGATTGTTCCGTGGTTCGATTACGAAAATTCGAGTTTGATGCCGTTTTATCAAACGCGAGATTATTATTTCGCCGAAGGCGTTACGCCGGAAGGCGCGATTTTTGACACGAGTCCCTCAGAACCCGGAGGGTCGTGCACGATCGTGACCAGAGTCAACGGTGAACTGCGACAAGATTTCGATATCGCTCAGGCGCGCCAATCGGACCCGCCGGCGATGATTTTCGGCCATCAGGAACTGTTAGAAACCATCGAGAAATCGATGAAATTAGAACCGTGCGACGTGATTGCTACGGGAACACCCTCCGGCGTCGGCGCCGGTCAGAAACCAGAACCGAAATGGTTAAAACACGGCGATTTAGTTGAAGTTAAAGTTGGCGGCATAGGTGTTCTCGCGAATTACGTGTGCGGGTATAAAAATGATCCGGAGAATTTCGTCTTTGAAGGCGAACGCACAGATTGGGTCGGTAGGAAACCGAAACATCGAATGTTTCGCATGTCGCCCAACGTGTGCGCTTTCTGTAACAAGTGGCAACGGAAACTGAGTCGGTGTTCGCGGTGTAAACGCGTGTGGTATTGTTCTCAGGAGTGCTCGAAAAAGGATTGGATCGAGCGGCATCGCCAGGAGTGCAGAAACTGGGTTGCAAAAGAAGAGTCTTCAAAGCCAGATCGTCGAGGAGAATTTAGAGAGAATACTTAGAAAATTGAACAAAAGTTTTGCCCTTTTACTACGACTCCTGATACACTTCAAAACTGCTCTAAAATCTCCATTGTATTGCTCGTCCTCTCTTATTACACACACAAAAAACAGAAGAGGTTTTTTTTTGGTTGAAACAAAAAGCTTTTGACGAAAATACGATGGAGGAAGACCCCGAGGACGACGGGATTAGCGTTTTGGCGAGACTGTCTTCTTCAACAAAGAGGAGCAGAATTGTGTCGTCGTCTAAAACATTCTTCGTTTGGGGAACCGGCAACGAAATTCTCGTTCGAAACGAACGGGTGGTGCTTGGTCGCGATGGAAACGACGATGTAGACGACACGATGACGCACAAAGACGAAGAAAACGACTTTGATTACGACGATTCAGAAGACATCAAAACGAAGTCCACGTCTTGGTCGCACCTCTCCTCGAAAAACAAGCAAGAGATCGCGCAGTTTGAACCTTTGGTGAAAGATTTGGTACAAAAGATTCGTTTGGCGAGCGCGTCTGCCTCGGTCGGCGGCGCAGGTGATGGTGCGACGATGGAAAACGGCGGCGGGTCTGATTTTCGGTTAGAAGCCGCGCGAGAATTTAGCTCGAAAGCGATCGAGGTATTCCGTGAAATCGAGAAGGAGTTGGATGAAGAAATGGTGCGTTCGGTTTCGTTGGCGACTGAGGACGACGACTTTAGCGCCGACGACGAGAGGGTGTGGAGACGTCGACAGCACTCGCGATTGGAGTATTACGAAGCGAGGAAGAAATCCGCTTTGTGGTCTTTGTTAACCACGCAGTTCGTGGAGAACGCGGGCGAGGATTTCCCGTCCAGTTTGAGCGGTTGCAGAGAGAACTTGACGCGATGGTTTCGCGAGCATTCCGATGCGTTTCAGCCGTTGGACGCTGAGGCGGCGGATTTCTTGAGTGTATTCAACGACGATGATAATAGCAACAATAACAACGCGACTAGATATAGTAAGATCAAAAGCGGTTCAATTGAGCACGAACGATTCGCGCATCTCTCCGTGTTTGAGAAGAAGGATGCCTTTAACAACGAAAGTAGCGGCGGGTACGGTGGCGTTCCGCCGGCGCGGATTGAAGAGTGTAAATCGTATTGGCCGTGTATTCTCGCCATGTTAGCCGTAGGATGGACCGATGATTGCGTGAACGTGTTGTACGCGCACTCTGCGTGGGCGGAATGGCGTTTGCGTAGCCAAGCGGTGAGACCACAGATTGAAATCCTAGAAGCGTTGATTGCCCTCATCCAAACGCGACCGGTTTTGGTCTTCGCTGATGAGGACAACGACGACGACGATATGAACGGTGGTCAAATGATGGACGCGGGAAACGACGATGAAGAACTTTTAGAAATACAGCGTATGAAAAATAGCAAGTACGGCGAACGGATGATTGCGTACACGCACTCGCAATTTAAAGCCCAACGCGATCGGTGGAAAACGCAGTGTTACGATTTGTTGCAACCTCAAAACGACCGCGAGCTGGAAGATAACTGGGCAAAGTGTTGGGGTCCAACCGCAGATGGCGCGCGTTCGGTGTTGAAAATCTTAATCGGCGACGACGCGGAATTGTCTTTATCCACGAGTAACTCTTTAGAGTTATTCGTCGCGATGTCTTTACACAAATCGCCAAACGCGACGGCGAGGAATTTGCAAACGACAAAGAAAATCTGGGACCAATGTTTAGAGCGAAAATCGGCAAAGACGAGCAATGCGAGATTCTTAACCCCGGAAAGTGTCGCCTTCATGAGCGCGGTATTTGACGACGATGGGTTGATGGCGTTCTCCACAATTTCTCGATTTGCGGATTCGTTCTTCGTTTGTCTAACTGCTTTGCTTTTGCGCAACGCGACGACGACGTTGAACAGCGCGACCGCAATGACGATGATTAGCAGTGGCGATGATGAGCACTACCACAGAGACGATATCACGCACGAATCAAACAGTAGCGAAGACGCGTTTGTGGAATACTATGCGTTAGAAGCAGTCAGTTCTATGCTTACCTCTGGCGTAGAAACTCGAGCGCTCGCGGCGGATTACTTGACCTTTCTCTGTCCTCGAAGAGGGAATAAAATCGTCGAAACGATGTTGACGAATTCGTTTGGGATGCTCGGTTTGAGAGATTCAGAAGCGGTGTATGAATTCGAGCGGTTGTGCGCGGAGAGAGGGTTGAATGAATTCCATCGGAAAAATTGCAATCGCGTCCTCGCCGAGAGATTCTTGGAAGAAAAAGACGAAGATGCCCACCGCAAAGGCGCAAAGAGGAACATCGATTACGGTTTACAAAACTTGTTCCAAGTCTTTGAGCACTTCGACGCGGCAAAAGATGAGAAAGCAATCGAACGCGTGTGTTCGCGGTTACTGAGAAATACCAAGTTCCTCACGCTCAATTTGCCTTCTTCTTCGAGCGCAAACGACGCGGATGCGTACTCGTACCCTCGGGGCGTCGAGTTCATCTCGAAAGTTTCCGACGCGCTCCGGTCCACGAGAGGTGGACGCGACCGCAAAGAAGGCAGTTCGGCGTCGTTTATTCACGCTCGAGCGAAGTATTGCATGTCTTTGCAAGAGTTGAAAGAGAAGAATCAGAACAAAAACGACGAGGATGTTAGTGACGAAAATTTAGAGTGCGTCCTCTCGTGTTACGAGGCGCTTTTGCGCCAACTGGGTGAAAACTGCTCGCCTCGATACGCGTGGCCAGAGTTGATTTGCGATGCGATTCCACTCTTCGAGGGCGAGTACGTGAGTTCACCTACCTTTGCGAGTGATGGAAACGACGACGAAAGAGATGTGTTGAAACTCAAATTCTCCGGAGGAGGAGGAGGTGGAGGAGGAGGAAAGAAAGAACACGTCGCTCGCCTCAGAGGCGCACTCTTCGCCGTCCTCGAGAAGCTCGAAAGTTCCACCTCTTCTCGATCCAATTTTGCGAACAACAACAACAACATCAACGTCGACGATGATGAATTCACCACCCACGCGTCTCTCTCTGCAACCTTATCTCCATCTATCAAAGACGCCATCGACGTGGAAAAAATCGCTTTGCAGGATCCAAAACATTTCGAAGATTCCGCTTTAAGTGTGGCGCGAATCGCGCTCGTTCGCCTCTTGGCGAGATTCTGATGATGACGATGATGCGAGATTCTTAGAAATTCGCGCACATCCGAGAAAAGCGAATAATTCGTGTTTTGTGAAAAGAGTAGTAGTAGCACTCTTTCTGCACACACACACACACACACGCACAAAATAAATAAACACTCTCTCGTCGTTAGTATTGTTTCATTCATTATTGTTTCATTATTATTGTTACACGTATTGTTGTGCGTAAAGAGTAGTAGTTGTGATTTAGAGGAAAAAAAGGACAGGGGAACGGCCAAAAAAGACGATTGTGACATTTGCCCAATTTTTTCTCCTCTCACAAAAAAAGAGCATTTTAACAGACAAAAAATCATCACATTTTCACGCGCTCTGTTCTGTCACAGAGAGAGAGAGAGAGAGAGAAAGAGAAGACATTTTACGTCGTCTCTCGAGTAGTATTCATACGCATTTATTATAGTGCGTTTTGTTGCGAATACTCTCTGTTCTCCTCTTTCGAATACTACTCCTCTATACGAGATTTAGAGACGAACGTCCCCTTTTTTCTAAGGCGAACCTTAAACGGACACGAGAGACACGAGATGGATCATCATCATCGCCCGACGACGAGGCGCCATGCGCTCGGTGAAATCAACGGAAACTTGAGAGGAGGAAATACTAACAACAACAAAGATGCGGTGAAGAAAGGGTAAGTTAAAGAATATTCGCGTTTCGTCAAACTCGCGCGCAAAGAAGAGTTGTTTTTATTCTTTACATCATCATCTCTGAGAGATGAGACGATGGTTTTTTTTTCTCAGTTTTCTTTCCCCTTTGGAGAGAGTTTTTTTAAGGGGAAAAAGGGTGCCAAGATTTTCAAAAGTGCGCACAACTTACACATATTCTTCTTTCTCTACTTGTATTTTTATTACGTTTTATTAAACGCATCATCAACACAACGAAACAGAGAGGTTCAGCAACACGGAGGAGGGTACATCCGAACCAGATCTGGTCGCACGCCGAAAGCGCCGATTCAAAGTTCCTCTGAAAATAATGGCGACGTTTCCATGGCGAAATCATCCGGAGGAGGGAACAAAAGCTCTCACGCTAGACGTAACAACAACAACACCGACCCGGAAGTGGACGGGCGAGAGAACAAGCTTGGTGGATCCTCTCGGTTGGCGAAGCACGATCCGTTGCAAACGTACTCGCAAAACTTGACCAACAAAGAGTTGAGAGAAGTGAGAGATATCGACGCTTTGGATAAGCAAAACCCGTTGGCGGTGACGGAGTTCGTGAACGATATGTTCAACTATTGGTTTCGAGTGGAACCGTTGACCCGAGTGAGCTGTAATTACATGAGGTCGCAAACGGATATCAACCATAAAATGCGCGCGATTTTAGTCGATTGGTTGGTTGAGGTGCACTTGAAGTTTAAGTTGATGCCGGAGACGTTGTTTTTGACGCACAACTTGATCGATCGATTTTTGGAGAAGAAGGTGGTGTCGAGGAAGAATTTGCAATTGGTTGGCGTGACGGCGATGTTGTTGGCATCCAAGTACGAAGAGATTTGGGCGCCGGAAGTGAGAGACTTCGTGTACATCTCCGACAAGGCGTACACGAGAGAGCAAATTATTGAGATGGAAAAGGACATGTTGTCCGAGCTCGGGTTTCATTTGACCGTGCCGACGCCGTTTCATTTCTTGAGCAGATTTTTCAAGGCTGCCGGAGCGGACAAGCAAATGCAATTGCTGTCCAACTTTTTGGTAGAGTGCGCGTTGGTGGATTACGGAGCTTTGAAGTTTTCCAACTCTATGTTAGCCGCGAGTTGCGTGTACGTGGCGATGAGGTGCTTGAACAAAGGGAGATGGGACGCGAACATGAAGATCCACACGAGGTACGCCGAGAGCGATATTTTGGAGTGCGCGGACGCAGTGTCAAGATTACAAAGAGCGGCGCCGACGGCGAATTTGAGCGCGGTGTACAAGAAGTATTCCAACGAAAAGTTTATGGCGGTGGCGAAGATTGCCCCGGCGGATGGGTTAGGCGATGACATGAACTCTTAAGAAAGAAATCGTCCGTGTGTTCGTAAAATACGACAAAGTAAGTTTATGGATACGTCGAGAAACGTACGACGACGCAGAGTCAAATCGAGGAGGGGTCGAAGGGAGAGCGCGCGGAGGAGAGTCCGCGCTTTACATTTACTATATAATCACATCATCAAATATTTTAAAAGAGAGAGAGAGAGAGATAAAGACTGATACGAGGAGAGAGTCAGAGAGAGAGAACGCGCGTTTCTCGCGGCGGCGAAAGCTTCAAAAGCGGGCGCTGTTCTCTGACGACTCGCTTCTTCTCCGTTGCCTTTTTTGTAATAGTAGAGAAAAGAGAGAGAAAGAAAAAGATACACACACACACACACACGCACTCCAAAACGACTCTTCTTCTTTACCTTCTTCTTCTTTGTCTTCTTCTTCTTCTTAAACGCCGTTCTTAAACGCTCTTCGGTCCGCAGAGACACGCTCCGATTTGATGGTAAACCCTAAACATAAAAGAGGGGACCCGCGGCTTTTCCAAGGAAGGAACGAACTGCATTTGCAAGACACGCGCAAAAGCATTACACAAACGAACGCCTAATCGTCGTCGCTTACTATCATCTGTCGAGTGATGATGACGACGACGACGAGAGGTACGACGACGGGTGATGATGATCCGCAAAGACAACCCTTATTATTAGTATCATCACGGGAGGAAAAGAAAGATGAAGAAAAATCCAATTTCGCGTTGCACAGACGAACGCGTTCAGGGGGACGCTTCTTTATCATCGCGTGTGCGACCATCATCGTTGCATGTTTCGTCGCGATTTCAAAGTCGACGTCCTTCTCTTCTCTCGGCGCGTCCCCGTTGACGATGAGAAACCTCCACGAAATATTCAAAGAGTCCAACGCAGATTCCGGAGATCCAGTCATTTCCTCCTTGAAACGAGACAACCTGTTCAACGTGCAAACGTTCCCGGAACGCGCGTCAGAATACCAAGGGGATTTACACGACCAAAAGGGCGCGGACGCGAGTTGGTTTCACAAACCAATAAAAGGGATAAATGAGGAAAACGAAGGGAAGTTTAAGATGTGTTTGATGGGCGGGATCGAATCGTGGGACGTCGTGTACGTGGACAACGCGCAGACGCTGACGGAACCCGGGTTGTGCTTCGGGGAGATTGTGGATGCGGATACGGCGAATAAACCTGGGGGGTTTGAGGATTGCGACGTGAGAGTGTTTAATCAAGGCGCGTTTTTGTGGGGGAATAGGTACATCGATCCGAAGACGAAAGGAGACGAAATCAAAGTGTTCAAACCGCCGCCGAAGGCGAACCCGAACCAGGTGGATTTTTATTACGCTCACGAAGCCGCGAACCATTTCGGGAAAGAGTTGGCCGATCCGAGATCGATCGCGAATATGGATTACATGGCGACGTTTGCGATGAAAGAGAACGCGGTGTGGTACGGGTTTGGGCCGTCCGTGGAACAGTTGATTGGTAACTTTCAATCGTTTCAGATTCCGAGGGAGGAGCGAGTGCCGTCGGTGGCGTATTTAGGATTGGATTGCATGCCGAGCCGAGCGGGCGTTTTGAACGAGATTAGTAAAGTGTTTCCAGTGTCTAGTATTGGGGGATGTGCGAACAACTTTGAGAAACCGGACGGGGATCCCGGACGAGGCGGGTCGCCCAAGGCGCAAAACGCGTACTTGGCGCCGTTTATGTTTTACTTCTCCGTGGAAAACGGCATTCAATGTCCGGATTACATCACCGAGAAGATGTGGGGAGCGTTAGCGCGAGGGTCCATTCCGGTCTATTTTGGTTGGGATGGCATCGAGGAGTACATTCCGAGCAAAGATGCAATCATCGATTTGAGAGACTACCCGACGCCGGAAAGTTTGGCGGAGAAGTTGCGCCTCGTCGCGACCAACGACGACGCGTACAACCAAATGCACGCGTGGCGATACCAAGATCCAAACTCGTGGCCATTAGCGTTCAGAAATTTGGTTCGCGAAGTTTCCGAGGATATGAAAGGCTCGTTGTGTAATGTCTTGAAAGCTGGGCCTTCGCCGAACCATCCGCGAGCGAAAGTGCAAGGGTACTGCGCGGACGGGTCGCACTCGGTCGAGGAATTTCACGACGGAACTGGCATGGAAACCGCGGTTTTGTTTGGGAAAAAAGTTGGTTCGTTCCAATACTCGTTGACCACGGAACCGGTTCACTCGGATCAAATTCAAATTGGCGAGTGGCAACGGTTTATGGAGAAGACGTGCGACGAGTTGAGCGGGAAATGTTACCGGTTGAAAGGCGACGAGGCGTTTCATTTCGTCGAACCCGAACAACAACAACAACAACAACAACAACAACAAAAAGAACTCGAACACGCAGAAGTACAACCCGAACAACAACAACAAGAAGAACAACAAGGCTTCCAAGGCGACCGCGTCGAGCCAGTCTTGGCGATGGAGGAAGATTGCGTCCCGGGCGCGCCGACGCCAGGTGTGGACAACTGCCACTCCAAAGAAGAGCAAGTCGGCAACCCAGTCACGGAAGTAGTACATCCAGCTTTTTTTGCGAACACGAAACCAAACTGCAATCCGGCGAAGCCGTGCATCGCGGGCGTTCCTGTTGCTGGCATTGGATGCTGCACGGAGGAAGAGCGAGCGATTCACGTGCAACTCGATGCGCATGTAGAACACAGACCGGTGGAAGTGCTCGCCGTGCCTGTCGCGGTGCATCACGAACAACAACAAGAAGCTGTTGTTGTTTTGCAGCCGGAAGTAGAGGTGCAGAGAGAACAGCAACCGGCGGCTGGAGAAGAAGTTCCAAAAGCAAAAGTGCTCGCCGTGCCTCTCGATTGTAATCCAGATCCTGCGTGCCAACCGTTGAAGGAAATAACGCCGGGCGTTATGGATTGTTGCGCGAAAACGGTTTCGCTCGATCGCTTGTTGGCGCAAGATACGGTCGTTGCCGCTGAAGGTATCGTTGAACAGCAGCAACAGCAAACTGAAGCGGCAGTAGTCACACCAGAGGCGGCAGCGATTTTTTCGCCCGAAGTCAAGGAACTCCAAGAGGAACTCCAAGAGGCAAAGGAAGAGCAAGTACAAGAAATCGAGAAGGAGTTGGAGGAGGCGAAAGAGGAGTTGAAGGAACAAGAAGAGAGTGATGGGAATAGTAATAGTGCAGATATCATTAGCAACGTGGGAGAAGATACGCCATCGTTAGCTACGGTGCCGGTCATCGAAGGAGAACAAGAAGCTCCGAAAGTTGTTGAACTACCTTCGGAAGCGGACGCCAAGTTTGAAGCGAGAGTTTTTGAATGGGGTCCCGGTCACGAAGTGGTTCCGAACGACGCTTGAGAATTATTACTACATTTAGGACGCTGTTTAGACTATTTAATCGTTTATTGCATATTTATATTTAGCTTCGTTATTGATTTACACGCGCGCATCTACCGTACTATCTTTAATTCTTTCATCTAACGGGACGTTCGGCCTACCGTGATCTCTCTTCTAAGTTGGCTCAAATCTATTTTACCGCCGCTATTTCGAGGAAACTCATTCTCTACGACTACCCACTGTTTAGGCACTTTAAACCTCGCCAGCTGCTTTTTCAGGCACCAGTGACGCAACATTTCCCCGTTGACTTTTTTCAACGATGAAAGCCGGCCGTCCATGTGGTCGTCCATATGTTCCTCGGCGTATTTCATGAACTCCCACGCGTCGGGGTTGTTGAGGTTTTCCGTCGGTTGCGCCCACTCGACGTCGGGTTTCAGTCGCACAGCACAGGTTACAATTTCGCCCCACACGTCATCCGGTACGCCATATACGACAGATTCTTGCACCAATTCGTGCTTCTCGACAACTTGTTCGACTTCCAAGCACGAGACGTTTTCTCCGCCAGTTTTGATTGCATTGGATAATCGACCAAGGATGCGAACGGTGTTGGAATCTTTGGAGACTTCTCCGATATCACCGGTTCGAAAGTACCCATTGTTGTTGTATTTATCCTCGATGTGTAACGAATGAGCTACGGGTGTGTTGTAGTACCCTTTTGACACCGTTTCGCCTCGTATCAAGATTTCATTTTCCTGGCCTAAACGATCGATTTTCACGGACAGACCTTCGATGATTTTACCTTGATTAACGTTTGAGTTTGCAGTGACCACCCAGTTGTCTCCTAAAGACATGTCGGAGGCCGAAGCCGTCCTGCTACCTATAGGCGTCATCTCAATATCCGTCAAATCAGCGTATGCAATCGACGACGTCGCTTCGGTCATGCCATACGTCGAGATGATTTTGGCGTTTGGAAAGATCTTTCTCGCAAACGCGACGTCTTTTTCGTGCATGGGACCCCCGCCGACAAGGATTTTCTTGACAGAATTAAACGTCGAAGGGTTGCTTTGAACCGTGGAAGAAATTGTCGTCGGCCGGGGAATCAAGTGTGCATCTTTGCACATGCGTTCGAGCTTGCGCAACATGGTCGGTACGGCGATGAACGCGGTGACTTCTGCAGTCACTATGGCTTGTAAGAACGATCGAGCGTCGAAAGACTCTAGGAAGACGTGCCTCGCGTCTGCTTTTATTGCGGCGAGTCCACTGATGAGACCACCGACGTGATAAAGTGGCGCGCAGTGCAAATAAACGTCCTCGCTATCGTATTGAGGGCCGTTTTTATCGTATAATTTCGAATCGATCGCGGCGGCGAGGTTGGAATGCGAAAGGATCGCTGCTTTCGGGGCGAATCCGCCCGTACCGCTGGTGAACACGAGGCAACAATTGTTTCGAATATCCTGGTATTCTGCTCGCACCATACGTTTGATGATTTCCTTATTCCCACCTTCTTCTACTACTTCTTCTTCTTTTTCTTCTTCTTCTTCTTCTTCTTCCGTGTAATGCTCAACCACGTTGACATCTTCCAGCGTAAACGATCCGTGCACCTCCTTCTCGTCTTCATCATCCCTCCCACCGCTTTCATCCTTTTCCTCAT
>Ga0114997_10003143_pt1 | contig 13067 bp, 8 predicted proteins | sample ArcticOcean_MG_C_2_FD_87045 | JGI IMG/M metagenome (GOLD analysis project Ga0114997, IMG submission 87045) | Marine microbial communities from western Arctic Ocean - ArcticOcean_MG_CB4_136 | ecosystem: Environmental > Aquatic > Marine > Oceanic | place: Arctic Ocean: Canada Basin | collected... | reverse complement strand
ACACTTAAATTTAACTACAATGGGAAAGAAGAGAAATGCAAGTTCATTAATAAGTGAACTAAAAAGGAAGACACGCAAGGCGTATAATTCAGAGGAAAAGATCAGAATTGTAATTGAGGGTATCCGAGGTGAGTTCAGTATTGCTGAGCGCTGAAGAGCGAGGTAAAAAATTTGCCCAGCTTCCAATGTGGATCTTCCACGGTGAAGCGGACGATGTAGTCTCTGTATATGTTTCACGGGAGGCTGTCAAGGCGCTGAAAGCCACCGGTGGAAATCCAAGATATACTGAATATCCTGGTGTAGGACATGATAGCTGGACCAGGGCTTATCGAGATGAAGAATTTATTGACTGGTTGTTTGCTCATTTCTGCTAGTATTGACGGTGGGACTTGTGTTTGGTAAAGCAATGATTAGTAACGGAAGTATTAATTGTTAAAAAATTGTTCTCATGAAAAATACGGCTATTGGAAGCTTGCTAATTTATTTATTAGCGACAGCATGTAGTACAAAAACAGATAAGACGCTGGTCAGTTGGGTAGAACTAAAAAATTTAGGTGTCCAGGGTGGATCAATTCTCACTATTCAGTCAGATGAAAAATTTGACGGTATAGTTTTAGGTGCAACAGAATCAGGAAAATGGGTTGCGGGAAGCGAAGACAAAAAACGAAGTACTTTTGAATTAAGTAATGTTAAAGCTGAAACAGAAGCAAGTATTGGACAGCTGATCCAAATGGCTATTGTTTACAAAGGCAGTGAGATCATTATTTACAGAAATGGTGAATTATACGCTACAAATAAATCTGAGAACATTGATTTATTGAGCCTTGATGATAACATTGTTGTATTCGGGGCTCGACATAAAGGAGCCGATGACCATATCAATGCGGAAATTGAAGACGCGAGAATTTATAGTTCAGCGCTCACTCCTGCACAACTCAAGTTGCTTAAACCAAATGAACCCTCCAATATTGAGCCGTATGCATGGTGGGATTTTGAAGGAGAAAAAATCAAAGAAAAAACAGGCCGTTACCATCTAAATCTGTCACGGGAGGGTGCAAAACTTCATGACGGCAGGTTAGTTCTCGTTAAATGGGGAGTCATGACCGCCTTAGAAGCGTATGTTGAAGAAACACCAAAATGGCCTGATAGTCCTCCCAATGATTGGCTGACTTTTCACCTTGCACACCCGGGACCGGGAGAAGGAATGCCCGGAGATCCGAATCCAATGTACTATTACAAAGGACGCTACCACCTTCATTATATTTATGATAACAATTATGGGCCTGCTTATGCACACGTTTCGAGTACAGATATGGTTCACTGGAAGTGGCACAAAACAGTTCTTACACCGGCTCTTACCGGGCATGGAATGTACAGCGGAACAGGATTTTTCACTAAGGATGGTAAACCTGCCATGATTTATCACGGTGAAGGTTCAGGCTATAATATGATCTCTTATGCGCTCGATGATAATCTTGATGTATGGTCGAAACCGGAACCAATTGTTGCAATGGATGAAAATGGTCCAGTACCTGAAAAATACTGGGATCCTGATATATGGGAATTAGACGATACCTATTACGCATTGTCCGGAGGTGAAGATCCGGGTCTGATGAAATCATCTGACCTTAAAAACTGGAACTATCTTGGTAAACTTCTTCACGATGATTTTCCTGAAGATATTGGAATCCCAAGGGACGAAGATATCTCATGCGCAAATATGTTTCAGATCGGAGAAAAATGGATGCTCCTTTGTATAAGTCACCGTATAGGCTGCCGATATTATCTTGGTGATTTCGTAGACGAAAAATTTCTTCCAGATGAACATCACATGATGAACTGGACAGATACCAACTGGGAGGACTTTAGCAACCTGTCTTACTTCGCACCCGAATCAATGATCTCTGAAGACGGCAGGCGCGTGATGTATACATGGCTGATGACTGATGTTAAACCAAGTGGCGTACAGGGACTGCCGCGTGAGCTTGAACTTCCTGAAGACGGAGTGCTTCGCATCAAACCGCTAAAAGAACTCGAATCTCTTAGATACGACGAGATTGCCCTTGAAGATGAAACGATCAGCAAAGGATCGAACCTTTTGCTGGATAAAATAGAAGGAGACGCTGTTGAATTTGAAATTGTATTCGAAGCGCCATTATCAAAAGAATTTGGTATAAATATGCTGGGAGATGAGCAGGGAAATGAAGAACTGAATATTACTTATGGCAAGGGACAAAAAGAATTGCATATAGGTAAAATCAATCCGCCGTTTGAACTCCAGGATGGTGAAGACCTTACGCTTAGAATTTTCATAGATAAAAACTTAGTTGAGGTTTTTGCCAACGATCGCCAAGCTGCAGTTGTTTCCCATGCTAGAATTCGAAAGAATCCAAATATCCAAATATTTACAAAAGATAAAGATCTTATTGTCAAAGAGATACATGCATGGAAGATGAAATCGATTTATTAGATAGTCTGTAGTAGTGAATCAGGAAAACGATTCTGAATTCTATTCTAGGATTTGGGATTTTCTAATAAAACAATAATTGATATGATATTGAAAAACTTAATTATTTGTCAGAAAGCTACTGTTTTTGTTTTGTTGCTCATTTTAATGGCCTGTTCGAAACGCAAGCCCTTAGTCGTTAATGACCAAACAGCGGAAGGGCAAATTTTACTTACCATGGACCAGTGGGCGGAAGCCCTCACATCGGGTGACATTGAGAAGACAATGACATTTTACTCTGAAAACTTCTCCGGTACTGAAGCAAAGGATAAAGAGAAAATGAGTGAATTGCTTAATGAAGCCAAGTCCTACGGCATGTTATTGTTCTTGAAAATCGATTTGATGACTGCGGATTTAAAAGTTGAAGGAGATACAGCAGAAATCGTCATTTATAATGAAGACGGAGAGTTGGAGATGGACTTTGCACTCGCGAAGGAGGGAAATGACTGGCGGATTATTGGTGTCCCTTCAGAAATCTGTAACTACGAAGATTATACTGAACCTTATGGTAATGATTGCGTCGACATGGGAGGGTATTACCGTTGTTGGGATATTCTTATTCCAGAGGGTTTAACAAACAAAGCGCCGTTGGTACTTGATTTTCATGGTTGGACCGAAAACGTGTCACATCAGCGTTCAATATCCGGATTCGAAGCGCTTGCACAATCGGAGGGTTTTATAGTGGCATGGCCTCATGGGTTGTGTAGTTCCTGGAATGCAGGGCTTCAATGTTGCGCTCCAGCTTCAGATAATAAAATTGATGACATGGGTTTCGTGAGGAAAATGATTGAGCAGTTGGTGAGCAAACATCACATCGATGATAGCCGCATTTATGTAACTGGCCTATCAAATGGCTGTGCCATGACCCAACGAATAGCCAATGAAGCAAGCGATTTAATAACCGCGGCAGCATGTATGTCCCTTCATCTACTGACAGAAACAGATCCTGACTATACTGCTGTGCCAGTGATGACAATTATGGGTACCAATGATGATCTCTATCTCGCGAATGAGGATATGCCTGGAGCTACAGAGAACTTTGAGCGCTGGAAGCAAATGAATAATTGTCAGGGAGCTTACGAGGTGACCTGGAGTTCAGGTGAAAGCGTCACCTGGACATATAAAGATTGTGATAACCAAACTGAAGTAGCGTTGGTGACAATTGATGATGGCGGCCATATGCTGTATCAAAATGAGCAAACCAATATTAACACAACCCAATTGGCCTGGGATTTTATAAAAAAATTTAAAAAATGAGAAAGCTACTACAAGTACTTACGTTGTCATTAATTTTTTTTAGCTGCAACCCGTCGGACAAAAAGGCACAGAAAATGGATGCTGACCAATCGAATAGTCAGCAAGAAAGCAATGAATCTGATTATGAGGAGTTCATGGAAAGGTTGAGGGCAGAGGAGCCATATATTGGTTTTTTTGCTGCCGAGGAAAAATATATAAGTACAATAACGCCTAAATATTTTGAAGCAAGAAAGGTGTGTTTTCAAGGAATCAATAGATCAAAAGAAGAGCCATTTGATTTTGTAGATCCATTTATTGAATTATGCAAAGAGGAGGGGCTTATAAAGCTAAATGAGGAGGAAGCTTGGGAAAATATGTTGACCACATTGAGCTACGAAATGTATCCTAACATGCCTATTTTTAATTTTCTAACAGAACAGGTAATTGAGCACAGAAACCTTACTTACGCAGAATATCCAAATAAAAAATTGGACCTGGATCTGTTTCTTCCCAAAAGACCAATCAAAAAACCAATGCCCGTAGTAGTATGTATTCATGGAGGAGGCTTTGTGGTGAATAAACGAATCTGGTTTGAGCCATTTGCGAAGTATTTGGCTACGAATGGAATGGCTGCGGTAACGATCGATTACCGCAAGCTCACTGCGGTAGAATTAAAGGATATCGTTGGCGATACAAAAGCAGCCATTCGATGGGTGCGCGCCAACGCAGAAAAGTACAACCTTGACCCAGACAAAATTGGCGCAATTGGCGCGTCTGCCGGTGCGTATTTGGTGGCACTTTTAGGAACGACCGGTGAAGTGCCGGAACTCGAAGGAACTGGCGGAAATCCGAATTTCTCTAGTACCATTCAGGCAGTATTCGGTATTGCCACGCCTGCTTTGGGATCAAGTACAAGCCCAGAGCGGATGGCACGGTTCGGTTTCACTAAAGAAGAATTTAATTTGTTATCTCCATACCAAAACATTGACCAATCGTCGGCTCCACTATTTCTCCTTCATGGCACCGAAGATGAAATTGTACCACCAGAGAGCGCTCAAGAATTGCACGACAAATACAAGGAGTTGGGCTTGCATGTCCAATTAGAATGGGTGCCTGATGAGGGACATGGTTTTTATGAAGGGAAGGATTTTGCTATTTTCAGAGCTACTGAATTCTTTATTTCCCGTCTGGCTGAGTAAAATTGAAAGAAATGAAAGGTAGTTATTAGTATGAATAACTTTCTTAATATAGTTAAGAAAGTATCTTTTTTTCATTACTTTTGAATTAGGTAATCAATTTTATTTACCCATTCAATTATTTGCACTTACCAATATTCAGATACTAATATGAATTCTATAATTATTACCTGCTTCAAAAGCCTAATCATATTCACAATGCTGATTTCTTTTCAATTCAGCACGCTAGCTCAGAGTTCTAAAAAACTGACAGCGGTATTTATCACTGGAGGAGATGAGTATCAGTCCAGGGAAAGAATGAAACCCTTCGCTAAAACGCTCGAAAAGGACTATGGTTTCGAGGTAATATACATTAAGGATGACGCACCAGGTGCAGATACGGACCCGGATCATGATCCTAAACCCACAGTTTTGGAGAATGCTGAAAAAATAAGGGATGCTGATTTGATGGTCGTATTTATGCGCTTCAGAAATTGGGAGCCCAAATCACTGGCGCACTTTATGAGTCATTTTGAAGCTGGTAAGCCGGCTGTAGCCATCAGAACAACCACGCATGCATTTTGGAAAGACCGAACCTTTGCCCCCAAATATTTCGGAGGCCATTATAAAACACATTATACCGAACGTATTGTTTGTCAAGTAAATCCTGAACATGCAGAGCACCCCATGGTAAGAGGGGTGGAACGCAAATGGGGCGATGGTGAAGGGCCTTACGTTTCTACTCCGCTTACGGATGGCGCCACACCGGTTGTTTTCTCCTACGGTCATTGGAGGAAACACGAAGAAAGCCCGGGGATTGGAAATGATAGCTATGATTCTCCGAATTACCCTGTAGCCTGGGCATTCAATGACAATGGAGCGAGAAGAGCGATGATCACTTTGGGCAGTTATCGGGTAGGTGACTTAAAAGCTGATTATTTTAAAAACCTCTTTTACAATTCTGTTTTTTGGTCTTTAGGATATGAAGTGCCAGCAGGTGGGGTCTTGTCCGAAGGGAAGGCATTTAAAATGGTCGAAGAAAAAGCACCTTACAAGCCAGAGACTGTCGACATACCTGCTGTTCCAGCATATAAGCTTGAGGAAGATTGGGAGGTACTATTTGATGGCAAAGATTTATCAAAATGGAAGCATTACGATGTTACAATGGCTCCGTCACCTATATTTTTAGATTATAGAGCAAACTCTGAAGGGCCCATCGACTATGCACTGGCACCTGCCAGATGGGAAATAAAAGAGGGAACTACAGTGGCGCGACCTGGTTTCGGCGATATTATAACCAAAGAATATTACAGCAATTATAAACTTCGGTTTGACTACTATATTCCGGAATATCCTGAATGGGTAACCGGTGAATGGAGGGGGAATAGTGGTGTATTCCTTAATGGGTCATGGGAAATATCCATTCTTGATTCATATGGCCAAGAAGCTTCAAACCGATCAAATGGAGCCATTTACAGGGATAAAGCGCCAGATTTTGAAGCATCAAAACCTGCAGGTCAATGGCAAACTTTGGAAATTGAGTTCATGAATGGGTTGGTGACCGTCTTGTTAAATGGTGTAAAAATCCATGATCAGGTAAAAGTTGGCAGACCAACCTTTTTGGGATTTCCGGCAGCGCAATCTTTCGCTGAAATCAGCTTTGATAGTTTCATGGGTGTGGTATCAAAAGGCCCCATCAGATTGCAGGGAGAGAATTCCGAAGTGAGATTTGCCAATGTTGCTATCATGCGACTTTATAATGACGATGACGATTAAATCTAATTCTATTGAAAGGTCACAAAGATTGATCATCTAAATTTCATATTAGGACAACTGAACATACTTATGCAGGCTAAAAAACCTAAGACAACTGCTCTTATATTACTAATAATAGTTCTTGGGCTATTTAACACCTCCGTTTTTGCCCAAGATTCAAGACCACATGTGGTTTTCATCGCAGGAGAGGCAGAGTATGGTGCTTCACCGAGAGATAAATTGATGACTTGAATAAATTAATAGCAAATGAACAATAAATATCCAAAATTACATAATGCTACTTGGCCAGGAGTAGTAGGAAAAGGAGATGACGAACCTTTTTTAAGTCTTGATAAAATGATTGAGTTTACCACGAAAGCAGAGGTAAATGGACGAAAATTTGATGGAGTGGACCTATTTCTTTCAGAGCCACATGTTTCAATAGATTCCACGGATGATCAATTATTTGCCCTTGCCGAACAATTAAAGGGATACGATTTAGTTGCTGGGTCTTTAGTAGCGCCAGTATGGCCCGAGACTGGAGGTGGATCGGCCATGGGAAATGGCGAGGATCGAAAGAATTTTTTAACTCAGGTCCGAAAAGCATGTGTTATTGCGGGTAAACTAAGAGATCTGGGAGTACGACCATATGGAATCATTAGAATAGATTCTGCCTCTGATGTCCAATCATGGAGTAAAGATCCTGAAGGAAATACAAAACGGATTGCTCAGACATTTGGAGAAGCAGCTAAAATCGCTGCTGACTATGGCGAGAAATTGGCTGCGGAGGGCGAGATTTGTTGGGGGGGGATGCATAGTTGGAAATGGATGTTGCGTACGCTTGAACTGGCAGATGCTGGTGATACATTGGGTTTCCAGGCCGATCTGGCGCATTCCATGCTTTATCTATTGGGGTACAATGCCAACGAGCATCGGCTATTGCCCACCGATTTTAATTGGAATGATAGAGATGCCTTCACTTCGGCATATAAAGAAATGACGGATGCACTTCGACCCTGGACAATCGATTTTCATGTCGCGCAAAATGATGGAACTGTTAGAGGACAGGGCTCACATGACAAGACCGGAAAACATTGCTTGGCAGATGATCCAAATGGCAAATTGGATATCCCCTGGGCAGCAGGGTTTTGGTTGAATGAGGATGGTCAGCCACGAAAAAATATTCGTCATATCTGTTGGGATGGTTGCATGTTTCCAAATGAGACACTGAACCAGCAAAAAACCTGGGATACTATCCTTGAAACAATGGTCAAAGTGCAAGACGCACATGGATGGTCGGAATAAATATTAATTGATTATAATCATGAGCAAAATCGTATTAGGAGCAGAAGTTTATACCTGGTTTATGAGTGAGGGTGGCAAAACCTTCGATAACCAGTTAGACCACATGATTGAAGTGGTGGCTGAAGCAGGATTTACCGGCATTGAACCCATGCATTTTTGGATGGGTGATTGGGCGGATCCAGTGAAATTGGCTGAAAAGCTTGATAAACACAATATAGAATTGGCGGGCATAGCATTAGCCTTGGATTGGAATAATCCACATGAAACAGCGGATGAGAAAAGACAGGCCGATAGCGCAATTGATTTGATTAAACACTTCCCAGAGTGCGTGTTGTGCACGGTACAGATGCCCTCCGGGCGGCATGATCTTGAGCAGCGTCGGTTAAACCTGATTGCCAATGTGAATACGGTTTCTAAAAGAGCCGCCGATGTGGGAATAAAGTGTTCTTTCCATCCCAATTCACCTGAAACCTCCACGAATAGGACTGCAGAAGACTACAATGTAATTCTAAATGGTTTAGATCCCTCTGTTACAGGATGGACACCGGATGTCGGTCATATCAAAAATGGCGGGATGGACATTCTGGCCAAAATGGAAGAATATAAATCATTAATCAATCACGTACATTATAAGGACTGGGACGGCGAACCCGAATGGGCTTTAATGGGAAAAGGGAAAATTGACTTTGAGGAGATTACCCAATGGTTGGTAAATGAAAATTATGAAGGTTGGATACTTTGCGAGGATGAAGCAGATGATGCGATTGGAGATCCGGATGGAGTGACTTTACATGATGGGAAGTACTGTCAGGAAAGATTAATGCCCATTATTTTTTGATTAACAAAATAATTGATAACACAAAATACGACTAACTTTGAGAACTATACAATACTATTTCATTGTGGCCACCTTTTTGCTTTTAGGGTTTACCGGTTGTAATTCATCTAATTCTGAATCAGAGCAGGCGCTCATTGCTGTTTTGGATGAGGATGCGGCAACTATATCTGTGTTCGTAGGTAATGAGAACGAACCGATAGTTGTTCAAAACGCGAGACCAGGTTTTCGCCCTTATTTGCATCCCATTGCAGCACCGGATGGTAAAGGTCTTGTGACAGAATACAGCCCAGGACATCACGCGCATCAGACGGGCCTCTATTGGGGTTTTACAAGAATTAATGGTCAACCCATGGGGCTTGATAGTCTGATGGAATTCTTTTACGAGCCCGAAACTGAAGAGCAAATAGCGATTAAAGGTCGGGACTATTTTCATAATCCGGGAGAGGATTATTGGAAACGAGTGAGCTTTAATGTTATTGATTCAATAGGTGAAAAAGTGAGTTGGCAGACGGTATATTTTATGTTGGATGCAAATGGAGAACCACTGATGAAAGAAACACAGGTTTGGTCCTTAGAATTAAAAAAAGAGGAATATTTACTTGAGTTGGAGTGGAATGGCGAAGCTATCGAAGAAATTGTTATAGGAGAAATGCAGTATGGCGGAATGTTTCTTCGCATGCCATGGAAAGAAGGAATAAAAGGTGAAGTTATTAATTTTGCTAGGCAGAAAAACGAAAACGCAGCAGGTCAGCATGCGTTATGGATGGATGTAGGCATGCAGGTAGAAGGAAGAGATGATCTGGCCCATATCGCCATTTTTGATCATCCCGAGAATAGGGGTTTTCCGCAAACTTGGAGAGTAGATTCACAATTAGGGATTGGACCTAGCCGAGCCATTATGGGTGATTGGAAAATTCCAAAGGGGGAGACAGAAACCATTAAACACGGATTAGTAATTTATACTGGAGCTTTAAATAATTTGGATCTTACAGAAAAATGGAAAGATTATGTAGGAGATAATAATCTCTACGCAACCGCTGGTTTATGGGAAATAGCTCAGGAAGAAGGGTTTAAGGCTAAGTTTCTGACTTCTGATGAGCAAGTAGATGAAATGACTATCACAGATGGATATGAGGTCAATGCTTGGGCGTCAGAGCCGATGATAACTCAACCAATGGCATTCTGTTGGGATGACAAAGGGCGGTTGTGGATTGCTGAAAATAGAGATTATGAGTCACGCGGTAGTGGTTTCTCAGGATCTGGAGACAGTAGAATCCTTATAATTGAAGATACTAATGGTGATGGAAGAGCAGACTCAAGAAAGGTTTTTGCCGAAGGTATTGCATTTCCATCAGCATTAGCAGTGGGTTTTGGTGGTGTATTTGTAGGAGCTCCGCCCAATCTGTTATTTATCCCCGATAGAGATGGAGATGATGTTGCTGAAATGGATGATATTGAGGTAAGATTAACTGGATGGGGCATAAGAGACAGGCATGAGACTATAAATAGCTTTCATTGGGGACCTGATGGTTGGCTTTATGGCTTGGAAGGGTTTGCCACTCCATCAAAAATACGAAGGCCGATAGGAAAGGGTAAAATTTATAAACACAATGAGCCATTCCCTGAAGATTTATTAGAAGCAGATGGCATTGATATTAATGGGGGTGTTTGGAAATACCATCCAACTAAAGACAGATTCGAAGCGGTAGCTCATGGATTCAGTAACCCTTGGGGCATTGATTATAATTCCAAGGGCCAACTCTTTATTAGTGCGTGTGTGATCCCTCATCTTTTTCATGTTGTGCCTGGTGGTATTTATCATAGGCAGGGTGGTCAACATTTTAATTCTTACATTTATGATGATATTAAAACAATAGTTGATCACCGTCATCGATCAGCGCACGGGGGAGCAAGAATTTACATGTCGGATGCATTTCCTCCGATGCAAAATAATCGAATATTTATGGCTAATATTCATGAGCACGCTGTTCTATCTGATATTCTTGTTTCCAGAGGTTCCGGTTTTGTAGCTAAACATGGAGAAGATTTTATGATGGCTAACAATGCACAGTGGATAGGGTTTAGTTTGGAGATAGGTCCTGATGGAGGGCTGTATGTGCTCGACTGGCATGATGCAGATATTTGCGGCACTTCGGTGGCCCATAAGGAGACCGGTAGGATTTTTAGAATAATGCCGCAAAAATCCCATGCTGAAGAATGGGTGGGAAGGTATGATGATTTGGCCAAGTTCTCAGACTTAGAACTTGCTGAACTTCAGCTTAGTCCATCCGATTGGCATGCACGACGTGCTCGAGTCATTCTTCAAGGTCGAGCTGTTAAAGAAGCCATATCTCCTCAGGCAATTGAAAAGTTGATAAATATTTATAAGAATGAAAGTAATTCCGATTTGAGATTACGAGGACTTTGGGCTCTTCACGTTACGCGTTCCTTAAAAGAAAATGATCTGCTAGCGGCTTTAGAAGATTCGGATGAATATATTAGAGCGTGGTCAATTCAGCTACTGGGGGAAGATAAGATTATATCATCAAACGCATTACAAAAGTTTTACACTATGGCCGTTAATGATACGTCTGCTATTGTAAGATTATATTTGGCAGCAGTTTTACAACGCATTCCCATAGATGACCGTTGGGAGATTGTATCTGCTTTAAGCCAAAGGTCTGAGGATAAAAATGATCATAATATACCTAAAATGATATGGTTTGCGATGGAGCCTAATGTCGCTATTGATGTCGAAAGAGGATTAAAAATAGGATTAGAAACTAAAATGCCAATTATTGCCGAGTATATAGCAAGAAGGGTGTTAGATGCCAATGGAATGGAGCAATTGTTGACTGCAATACAAAAACCTTCTGCAAATCAAAAGTATCTATTAAATGGGCTGAGAAACGAAATTGAAAATCGTTCTGACATAAAACCATCAGACAATTGGAAAAAAACCTATGCATTATTGTCTTCCAATGAATCCACAAAAGGTATTGCTATCGAGATTGCTCAGCTTTTTGGTAGTGCAGACGCCGCCAATCAGCTCCTTACCATTCTTGAAGATACCAATGCATTACTTGAAGATAGGCAGAAATCACTAACAGCCTTGGCTAGCCGTGCATGGTCAGGGTTAAAGCCTAAAATATCTGAATTCCTGGATGATCCAGACTTAAGAATTCAGGCGATTAGAGCAATAACTCATTATAAGGATACCGAATTAGGTTGGGATATGTTTGAAAAGTTTGAAAAGTTTAATGAAAAAGAGAAGCTTGAAATTTTATTAGCGTTGTCCTCAAGGAGAGTTTATGCGAATATTTTAACCGAGGCTATTATAGAAGGTTTGATAATGAAGAGTGAAATTCCTGCCCATATAGCTAGGCAGCTAAGACGAGTCATGGGTAATGGATTTGTTGAAGTTTGGGGTCCCATAGACGATATTTCTGCTGATGTTGAGTCTAGTTATAAGCGCTATAAAAAACTTTTAACAGACAAAGAATTGGAAGTTGCAAGTACTATTAACGGTAAAGTAATTTTCACAAAGACTTGTGGGGCTTGTCATCAATTGTACGGTGAAGGAGGCGTTTTAGGCCCCGAATTGACAGGGTCAAACCGATCAAATATTAATTATCTCCTCTCCAATATATTGGAACCTAGTGCCGATATTCAAGACGATTATAAAATGGTAGTTGTCACCACTAGAGATGGTCGAACTTATCTAGGGACAGTTGCCAGTGATACTGATAGACATTTAGTTTTAAATATCTTGGGGCAGGGTAAAGCAAAGATCAACAAGTCAGATATACAATCAAGAGAAGATACGCCTAATTCTATGATGCCTGCTGGGCTCTTAGATAATATGAGTGATCAAGAAATTTTGGATTTGGTCGCTTATTTAAGATCATAAAAAAATATTTATATTGAAATTTAAATAGCTCAAAATCAAATCAAATATTAATAAATAGAAGAAAATAAAAATTATTTGCGATATTCTACATTTATTTAAAATTTGGTAGAATTTATTTGTAAATATATTTTGTAAGCTCATGACTCGTGTGAAAATCCTTTATTTGAATATAATATTCAGTCAAAGCGATTAAATATTGAAATGAAGATAAAAGAATCCTCTAAAAGTGCCGCTGGCCTAAAAGCTGTTTTCCATTCCATGCGTATGGCGTTGAAATCAATGAGCCCTGTAAAAACTTGGAAGGTTCTGGCTCCCTTAAATCAAAAAGGCGGTACCGATTGT
>Ga0114997_10003142_pt1 | contig 13069 bp, 11 predicted proteins | sample ArcticOcean_MG_C_2_FD_87045 | JGI IMG/M metagenome (GOLD analysis project Ga0114997, IMG submission 87045) | Marine microbial communities from western Arctic Ocean - ArcticOcean_MG_CB4_136 | ecosystem: Environmental > Aquatic > Marine > Oceanic | place: Arctic Ocean: Canada Basin | collected... | reverse complement strand
TTACCGTAAGCCGCAATGAGTTCACTGTTGATTTTTTCAACGAAATCTGGCCAGTTGAAATCAGTATCATGGTTTTCAGGCATGTTGATCCCAAGATAATAACGCAGTGTGTCGGGGTCAAAACGCTCTAAGAAAGATGGAAGCCAGACTGCATGTTTACGAGATTTTGAGAATTGACCTCCTGCAAGCATCAAATATTCCATGGCAGGAACATTCGTTTCTAATGCAAAATCGCCTGGGCCCGGCAATTGAACTGGATCCTCGATTGTCTTACCTTTTTGAGCATGGTTAAGGCCCATGATGAGAGCAGGCCAGATGACTGTATGGAATGGGATGTTATCTTTGCCAAGGAAATACAAGTGACGAGGTGTTGTACCATCTTCTGCTACACACCACCACTTTTTCCAAGCATCCTTACCGTTGCTATGATTCTCGGGGGCTGCGAATTCTTCCGCCCAAATCCGAGCACATGTCGAGTATCCTTGGACGGCCTCGAACCATACATAGACGCATTTGCCATCCCATTCATCACCGTCCATTGGTAGAGGGATGCCCCATGCGAGGTCACGCGTGACTGCACGAGGCCTCAATCCCATGTCGAGCCATTGTTTTGTCATAGCGCGAACATTGGATTTCCAACTACCTTGCTGGTTGGCGGCATGTTGTTCGAGAACTTCTTGAAAAGCATCAAGTCGGTAGAAGAGATGGTCAGTATCTCGAATCTCGATTGGAGCATCTGGGTTCATTTTCGATACAGGATTTTGAAGTTCCACCGATTCATATGTGGCTCCACATGCATCGCATTGGTCACCTCTAGCGCCATCTGCAGAACAAGACGGGCATGTGCCTTCGACGTATCGATCTGGCAAAAACCGTCCACCGCCATCGGGATGGAGTTCGTAATATTGTTCCATTGTTTTTGTTTCAAAGAGTCCAGCGTTCATCAATTGGAGGAAATTCTCTTGGACCATTTCTTTGTGACGAGGGTCGGTAGTGCGGTTGAACAACGAACCACCGTATTCAATACCTCGTGAATCGACGTGAGGTTCCCATGAACAACCGAGGTCCAGTAAGGCTTGCGAATTCAGAGCATGATATTCATCAACGACTTGTTGCGGGGTTATGCCTTTTTGCTCAGCACTCACCGTAATGGGTGTTCCATGTTCATCAGAACCAGAGACCATGAGTACTTTATTGCCTCGTGCACGTTCAAAACGAGCTTGGATATCCGGTGGTAGATAACACCCAGCAACATGGCCAAGATGAAGAGGGCCGTTGGCATACGGCCAAGCGACGCAAATCAAGACATATTCATCGGTCATAAGGGCCCCTCAAATCAATGGAAAAGCACCCACCTCTTGACTTTCACCCCTGTTCCTTCAACAACTGCTTCATATTTCGATGTTGAAGTGTATGGAGGGACATTTTCAATAACCCCTTGCTCGTCCTAAAGACAGGCCACCCGCTAGGAGTCCCAGAAGTCACATGGTAATGACCACCTTAATCCTGTATGCATCTCTCGCTCTCGGAGTCTCCTTTATCTGCTCAATTTTAGAAGCAGTTGTTCTTTCAATACCGCACACCTATATTGCCGTATTGGAAAGGGATGGGAAAAAAGGTGGCGCAGTTTGGGCGAATCTCAAAGAAGATGATGCCGTAAAGCCACTTACTGCCATATTGACGCTCAACACGATTGCCCACACCATGGGTGCTGCTGGAGTTGGTTCACAAGTCCAATCTATTTGGGGCGAGAGTGCCCTCACTGTCGCTTCGATCATTTTGACAATTGCCGTCTTATTCTTGTCAGAAATTATTCCGAAGACATTAGGCACTGCATACTGGAAAAAACTAGCTCCTTTTACTGGAAAGATCTTGAATATCTTGATTAAACTTCTAGCAGTATTGATTATTCCAATTCAAGCACTCAAAGCAATTTTGCCCAAAGGCGACCATGCATTGGTCACCCGCGACGATGTTGCAGCACTTGCTGACCTTGGTGGAGAAGAAGGGATAATTGAGGAAGATGAGGGGAAGGTCATTCAAAACTTACTCAAACTCCGTGAAATTAAAGTCGTCGATATCATGACTCCTCGAGTCGTCATGACTGCTTTTAATTCATCGAGTACCGTCCAAGAAGTCTTGGATAATCACAAGATCATTCGTGTATCGCGGATACCTGTTTACGATGACACCATCGATGATGCATCGGGCATTGTTATTCGTTCTGAAATCCTTATGGCTGCGAGTCGAGATGAATGGGAACTGCCTATGCGTGATTTTAAGAAATCAGTCATAACTCTACCATCGACTGCGAATGTGGATGAAGTTCTCGAAATGTTCCTCGAAAAGCGCCAACAGTTTGCCTTGGTCCAAGATGAATTCGGCGGAACCTCAGGTATTGAACGATGGAAGATGTATTGGAAACACTCTTGGGTGAGGAAATCGTTGATGAACTCGACGAAGTCGATGACATGCGAGAACTTGCACGTGAACAAGCAGAGCTAAGTGAGCATGTTTGAATCGAAGGTTTCGAGCCAATCAAGTAGATGGCTTTCCCTCTCATCATTTGTTTGCGACCCTGAATGTGTAAGGCTTTCAATCAGATGGTGCGTCAAGAGGTCGCTCTCAGACATCATCTCAACCGTTGCATCATAATGTTCACGTCCAAGTCGAGAATCAGTCATGGCTTGAAGGCATAAGGTCGGTACCTGTGGCATACCCCATTGAGGGATGTCGAATTGTTCGAGATTATGAGATGTGATTGAAGGGTGCATTGCTTTTACATCGCGAAAGACTCTGGTCAAATGGAATGCTTGCAAGAAAGATGGAATTTTCAACTTCCCTCGTATTTCGTCAAGAATTCTTGAATACAGCATCAGTGGTGATTCCAAAATTAATCCACTTAATGGTAAACCATATGGCGTATTGTCAGAATCAGAGGCAAGGCGGGTACAAATATAGCCGCCCATGCTATGGCCGTAAAAGAAGATCTGAGATACATGATTTGAATCAATAATCGTATCGAGACGCATGATATGGTGCTCCATATGTTTGGTAGCTGTAACAGCATTCCATCTCGGTATGCTTGTTGATTGACCATGGCCTGGCAACTCGCAAATGACAACATGCCAACCCTTCGCTACAAACCATTCTGCACGCCCAAGAACTGACGCTGAACTGCCCCTCCATCCATGAATGAATACAATGAGGGGGGCGGAGTGGTCTTGTTTGAACGACAGCATGTGTGTAGTGATTGATTCAAAAGTTCTCAAATGAGACTCCCATTCGGATAAATCGATCGAACTTTTTGGTGCTCCTGGGGCGATGAAAAGAGCACTTGTCATAAATTCCATATATGCATTATACAAGCAACAAATGACCAGTGCAATCCAAACCGCTACTGGAATTATAAATTGGTTGAGGAGCGCGAAAATGCCGATGAAAGTTGCCAATATCCAAAAGAACGTACGTATCCACTTTGAAGTCGAAAATGACATAGAATCACCAAGTAAAATCACTTAGCTTTCTTCTTGTCTTTCTTTTCTTTTTTGTCTTCAATAGATTCACTTTCATCTTTCGACGGTTCATCTTTTTCAGAAACCAATGCTGCTTTCTTTGATTCTGCATCAGATATAAGTTTGGCAGCCTTCTTAGCCGATTTGTCTTCTTGGCGTTGTGTGAAACGGTCACCGTAAGATGCCATGCCTTCGAGCTTACCAATGAATCCAGTTGAAACTTCACCTTCAGCAGGTACGTGCTTGACAAGGAATGCCCCGAACAATGAGTCGTAAAGACCTTGATTCGATTCACTTCCCTTCTTCATCGAAGAATTAACGAAGTAGAGGATGATGAACGTAACTCCAAGTATGGACCAAACTGATGCCCATATCTGTTCGCTTCCTTTCGTAGAAAAGATGGAACCAGCGAAAATCATCAAGAAGATGATCCCCAAGAGTGCAAGAATTCCAGTTGAGTTCACAAAGAGTGCATGCAAAAAGTTAGGTTTATTGCCAGCAGATGTAATGTTCTTGGTACGGGACACGAAATTACCGAGTGTTCGTCCTGACATGATTGGTACAATAATCAAGTTCAGTGTTAATGCAGCGAGAGCTATTATCGCGAAAATGGTTGTGAAAGCATCAAGGATTGTGACCGAGAATAGAAATCCGAAGATAGGGCCAAGATTTACCACGAAGTTTGTTAATCCAGCAATGCGGCGTGCATTTGGAGAAGCGATTTCAAAGTCTCCAGGAAGTCCTTCTGGTGTGGCTCGGACTTTCTTAGGCTTGACTGCCTTTGCAGTAACTACTTCCTGTGCAGGTCTTGCCTTTGCTACGGCTTTGGCAACAGGTCTTGCCTTTGCTACGGCTTTGGCAACAGGTACGGCCTTAGCCACAGCCTTTGCGACTGGCTTTTTAGTTGATTTTGAACCAACATCACTTGCTTTATCGAGTAATCCCATTATTTCACTTCCTTCAATTAATTTCAACTATCATCTGACTGATAGAGTGTTGCGACTGTACTGTAGACTTCGAAGTTGGAGGATTCAACGAAAGCATTGATTGAATCTTCACTCATGTTTCCGAGTTGGCCATCGACGATCGCCACGAATTGTTTACGCAAGTCATCTCCAGCAGATGCTGCATCGCTGGCTACTTCCTGGTATATTTCGAACTCTTCGCTTGCGATGAAAGCCGAAACGACTTCTTCCGAAAGGTCAGAGCCAAGGAGATCGTCGACAATTGCTACGAAAGAGACAAACAGTGCATCAGCGTCACCAGCGAGTTCTGGACTTGCTGCTTCTTCAGCCACTGTTGGTTCAGATTCTTCTTCTATCATAGCCATGACTAACTTACGTTCAGACATGAGTCCTTCGAGAACGGGTCGGAGTTGTGCAAGAAGTTCTGCATCTCCGGAAGATTTGGCAGCCTGGTATTCAGGTTTGAGTGTGCGGAGTTCATTTTCGAGAGAAGAAAGTTGAGACTGCAAATCGTCTGATTCTTCATCATCAAGTAATTCAACAACAGGTGCGTCACGGATTTCAGAAACCTTAGAATCGTGCTCTTTTTTGCGGAGAACAATAATTTCGCGGTCGAGTGAATGTCCGAAACGATCTGAATATCGGTCAAGTAAAGATCCAGTTTCGCCTTTAGCTAACCGGTCAATGTGCCCATAGATTTGTTGAAGCGGTTTGTCTGAACGCTTAGCCCACATCGTCCCATACTCATCGGATGATGGTTTGGCAGCAGGAAGTGGAAGAGGTGTTGGAGCAGCAGGGAGCGGCATAGGTGCAGCGGGGAGTGGTAAAGGTGCACCAGGTACTGGAAGTGGTGATGGAAGTCCTGCAAGTGAAGGCAAAGGCATGCCCGGCATTGGAGGGAGTGGCAAACCCGGCGCAGGGAGGTTTTGAGCATTCTTTTTCTTGCCTTTGCGTAGACCCATGTGGTTCACCTCTAAACCGTTGGATGCGGGTGGAGTCTTGAACCTTACCTTCGCCTTTGCACAAGATTATGGTAATTCAAAGCATTCTGAGAATTAGGAAACGACTTTCGCCCAACCTTTCAAAATAAGGAATGTCGCTCCGGCTTCATGGATTTCAAACCGGTCTCCAGATTGTTTATCAAACACTTTGTCTCCAAACTTACAGATCGAGTCGTCAACAATCATTTCGACTTCCATTTTATCTTGAGTATTGAGAACCACTGCTTCATGCAATGCCGAATAAGGGTTCGAGCCATCGGGGTCAAGGCGACTAAGTGGGAATTCACTGACCCGCATTCCAGTCTTGCCATGAAGAGATGTTGGCCAACGGATTTGTCTTCTGACATCGATGGTTACGACTTCATCAGTTTCACCAGCGGAACCTAGAACTACAGACGAATCTGTTTTCAACAAATCAAGAAATAACCCTTCATATTTTTCTAAGACTCCGAAACTTCCATTCCGCAGACGTTCAGCACGAGCATCGTGATTGACGACATCGGCTAATTTTTGAATTGAACCCTTGCCCTTTGTCGTCGTTCGACCTTCACGCTGTGATTGACTCAGCAGTCCTAGATGAAGCGCATTGATTTCCGCAGTGAATCCTTGTTCTTTACGAGATATCGTGCGCAACTTTTCGATCATATCGCCCATACCATCTCGTATACGACGGGTCCAACCTTCCGACGTCAGGTCATGATAACGGGCAAGGCCACCTTTGACATCGACGCCTTCACCACGGATGTAGGATACGATTTCACGGCGAGCCTCGGAATCGAGGTGGAATAAAGCAGGGTCGCGATAGTGTAGATGGAATCCGCGATGACCTGAAAAGGTGACTTGCAAATATTTTTCATCAAATCCAAATTCCGGTTCAAGGAAATCATTCCAAAGAGACCAAGCTTGTTCTTGAATGACCTCAAGCATTCCCGGGAAGTCTTTGTCAGTCACCCCTGGGAGGTGATCACCATCCAAATCAAAAATGAGATCGGCACCACGCCAGATTTTGTCAGACATCTTGAGTTCAAATGGACGGTCCCAATACGCCGTTGAATAAAAACAAGAATGCATTGAACGTTCAGTGATGAATTGGCGTACTGAATTCATGTCACTGAATCCCTTGTGACGTATTGGAGGAGAACCACCAAATGGAATGAACATCCATTCTCTTGTTTTTAATCGTGGTGGAGTCCAAAATTCTGAGCTTCGGTAGTACGCACCAAATCGGTGTGCGAATCTTGCCCAACCTGTCGCCATGGAATACCCCAACAAGACGTAAGAGGTGAGGGTTATTGAATACACGCCGAAATTACTCGGTCATCCAGAAGCGTTCTTCAGCCTCTCCAACAGTAGTCGCAGTGTCTGCACCAGTTGCTTCGACATAATGTTCCCAGCACATGTAGTACTTTCCGACAACCATTGCATTGCCAAATGTGAGGCGGATGCCACAGTTTTCACACCTTGGTCCGATTTCGCCGTTTGGTGCTTGTGCGAGCGTAATATGTTCGTGTGGCATAGAATCCCTCTCATTACTACGCAGAAGCATGGAGTCTTTGAACTTGAGGTTTCAAAAGACTCATCTTTCTACTTCTTCCGATTCTGACACACACCCCGATATAGAAATCGGGAGCAAGTTCACATGATTCACTAGGTGCTGGATCGGCAGAGCCATAATGACTCATACTTGACATTCGTTGCCATGTTGAAATATGACTCATTCATTTGAACCGATAAAGGACATCGATTCAGTATCGAAGTCGGATTGAATCAAGCCAAGTTCTTGGCCCTCACGGATAAAACGACGGACCGATGCCCGGCCTTCTGCTTCGTAATCGATTGTTCGGTCATTGACATACATCCCTACAAATTCGCGGTTGGTTTCATCATCGATTCCTCTGCCCCATTGTTTAGCAAATTCTAATGCTTCATCGGGTGATTGAAGTGCAAATTCGATACTCATTTTCGTGTATTTTGTAATATCTTCCATAACTTGTTGACCGAGATCTCGTCGAACAACATTGCCACCCAATGGCATAGGCCAGCCATCGGTACGTTCATTCCACCAAACTCCCAAATCAAGATGAACTTCGAGGTTATCATCGACATAGGTCAATTGCCCTTCGTGGATAATCAATCCGCTTTTGTATGTGCCATCAAGAATTCGAGGGATGATTTCATCGAAAGGAACCACTGCTATATCGCAATCGCCCCAAGAAAGACGCAAGCCGAGATACGCACTTGTTTTCAGACCGGGAACAGCAATCGTCGATGAACGAACTTCATCCAGAGAGGCTCCTGGGAGTGAAACAACCATTGGTCCATATCCTTCACCCATCGAAGCACCGCAATTCATCAAAGCGTAATCTTTGGAGATTTCAGGGAAGGCATGAATAGAAACTGCTGAAACTTCGAGTTCAGATCTCATAGCACGATGATTGAGTGTTTCAATATCTTGCAATTCGTGAGTGAAATTGTAGCCTGGTGTAGGGAATGCTCCAGTTGTCATGGCATGAAACATAAATGCATCATCAGGGTCGGGGGAATGCCCGATTCGAACTATCTTATTGCCGTCTTCATCGAGGGGTAACTGTGCCACCATGATGCTCCCACATTGGGGACCTTGATGAACCAACCGCCAACAACAGATAGAGAAGAGAGGAAGTGTGCGCCAAGTTTTCAAGTGTAGCCACCCAAGAGAGTACGGGGCGGAGGGCATGTTGGCGGGACTTTCCAAATTCCAAACCCGAATATGCCTCCTCATGACCCTTATATTCATCATTCCATCTGGAGCGGGTCAATATTCAGATATAGCCTATATGGATGCTACGATTACACCCAACGCAAGCGATTCAAGGACAGTCGATATGAATTCAAATGGAACATATCTTGCAAGTGGCTATGCGGGAATAGTAGCAATACATGATGTTGATTCTCTTGAAATTATCATGTCATTCACTGTTGAAAATAATGTATTGGATGTCGAATTCTCTCCCGATGGACTATGGTTGGCATTTTCCCGCTCAGGTTCTTCTGCAGACACGGATACGATTCAAATTATTGATGTGCATGCTCAACAAATTACTTCCAAACAGCATGGGTCAAATTCTCAGCCTGATATGATAAAGTGGTCACCCGATGGGAGTTTCTTAGCGGTTCCCAACAGTAATAACGGAGTTGATATCTTACGTTTCTCTGATATGGGTGTTGAGATGGCGCTTAATGGTGAACACAATGCACGCGTGACCTGCATCGCATATTCATCACTCGGAAGTTATATCTTGACAGGCGATGAATCGGGAAGACTCGTGATGTGGACGTCACAAGGTAATCCAACCGATAAGGAGTGGAATCTTGATTCAGGCCTCAAAGCATGTGATTTTGACTCTGATGATGATCGTTTTGCAGCTTTGACGGAATCTGGAGTATTGAGCACTTGGTCGTTTTCAGGGGGATCGTTAACAGAAGTATCACTCGATGAAGGCGCTATGTTCCATTGGTCTTCCGATGACAGTGTAATTCACGTATTAGAAAGTGGGCCATCGCCGCGAATTCTCACCGTTGACTCTGTAAACTTAGAAGAATCAACCTCCGTATACCTTGCACACCAAGCACTCGACTTCACATTGAGAGAAAATAATTTTGGAACACGCGAGATCGCTTTCGTAGCCACTGATACCGGGCATATCGCGGTCTATGGTACAATGAAACTTGCCGAAGGTTATGGAGGGCAGGGGGCTGATTTAGATGGTGATAAGATTCCTGACACTTCCGATGATGATGATGATGGTGATTCTATACCAGATTCCATAGATAATCGGTGCGGATCTGTAGTACAGTCATGCAGTAAGACACCAAATATTGAAACGATTAGGAGTGTTGACATCACAGTAAATTCAACTGCTTTCATTATCGAAGATACCTTCACATTAGACGCTGAAACATCATCTGAATTGAGGAACCTTTCACGGCGATCGATAATCGCAGATGTACGGCTGAGCCAAGAAGAGGCGGATTTTTTGGCGCAAACAATTTGCAGTAACATGAACAATAACCACTACATAAGTTCATGGGAAGAGGTGATCTTACTTTCCTCGGGACAGGTTCAAGATGGGTATATGCAATGTGAAATTGATAGAGGGATGGTGGCAACTGCCCAGAACGATCAGAACACACATGTTGCAGTGACCTATGTCCTCACCTTCAATTTAAGTGAAACAGTGACATATCCCTATGAATTTACATTGAAATCACAACCCTCTTCGACCGACGCCTCTCTCGCGCAACACGCAGAAATGCATCCAATTGATATCACCGCTCGAGGCTCGAACTCTGAAACAGAATATTGGTCCCCTTGGTGGATTATCCAAGGTGAACTTTCATTCACATTGGAGGAAGAAATAGAGCCTGAACTGAGTGTTTCAGAAAAAATATCGGAGATCCTCATTTCTTATCCAATACTGTTTGTCCCGATACTGGGACTTCTCGTAGCTGGTATTCTTTTTATCATTCGAATACAGAATTCAATTGATATTGATTTTGATGATGAACACCATCCAAACGGGAAAGAAGAGGTAGGATATGAATCCGAAGAGCCTTATGAAGAACCTGTTGTGGCAGATGAACCAGTTATTCAAGCACCTGCCAAACCCAGGAGAAAGGCCAAACAATCACCCCTTGGAACAGATGGCCCGATTACTAAAGTAAAACGGAAGCGGCTTGATAGCGTCGTATCGGAACCAAAAATAGTTTCGAGAAAGAAAACGGTATCAAAGAAGAAAGTTGTTTCCAAACCGAAAACGGAAGAAGTAGTGAAAACACGAAGAGTTGTGACCTATTCTGCTGAGGAAGAGTAATACCGACCTGTGTAATCATTCAGTGGAATCTACCACGCAAATTCTGCACCATTGTCCAATCCACATGCTTCGATGAGGAATTCATTCAATCCGGACAGATGTTCTTGGTCCATTCGATTGAAGACCTCTCCAAAATATCGGTCGAGACGTTCATAATCAAGGTCGGAACGAGAAAGTGCCCACTGGATGACCTTTTCACGCCGCTCAATATTCTGTTCAAACATACGGAGATTTTCAGTGAGCATTCCTTGGGCAATTCGGAGGGATTCAAGTGGCGTATCCTTGCGCGCTGCAAAGACACCGAATACCATTGGCTTTTGAGTGAACTCCAGCCAATCAGTGCCAAGGTCAAGTTGTACGGAAGCAGGATTATTTTTGGCTTCTTCAAGCGCCCTGTCACCGATAAGTAATGCCCCATCACATTTTGCAAGCATACTTACGAGATCAGGGCCCATGAGTTCGAGATGAGGATTGAGGTTTCTTTTCGCTAGAAGATATTTGAGGAGTTGCACAGAAGTTGCTGAATCGGTAGGGAGTGCAATTGATTTCATGCTTTCAAGTGGTACATTTCCAAAAACCAAAACACTACCAACCTCACCACGACTACAAATTCCAATTTCCGGTAAGAGGATGAGTTCATCAGAATGGCGTGCGTAATCAGCAGCAGGAATCGGTGCTAAGATGCAATCCTTCCGCAAAAGATGGCCTGTGAGCCAGGCAGGAGGTGCTGCGAGGACTTCCCATTGTTTGTCAAGGCCGTAAAACAAAGGGTCGCAATTTAGAAATGCAACTCTGCCAATTGTTTTCATCCAAAGTGCATCCTTCATACAATCAACTCAAATATTCGCCATTTTCAATATTGTACGCGGTTTTACAACTGGAGGGGTGAAGATTTCAAACGTTTCATAGGTCGTATTACGTTGAACTGGTATACAGCCTGCATCGGATATGAGACGAGCCAAACGTATTCGGTCATGATCCAAAGGCGTAGTTGAACCTGCGAGATGCATAATCGATTCTTTCTGAACTGTGCCGTCGATATCATCTGCCCCATATTGGAGAGCAAGTTCTGCCAATTCATCTCCGATGTTCATCCGATATGCTTTGATGTGAGGGATTGAGTCGAGCATGAGACGAGAAATTGCGATGGTGCGTAGTATTTCACTCCCCGTAGCCAATTGAGCCTCTGGCAAGCGTGAATGGTCTGGTAGGTATGGGTAAGGTACGAAACACTGGAAGCCATGCGTGTCATCGTTAAGTTCGCGTAGTTGAATCATATGCATCAAACGTTGTTCGAGTGTCTCAACGGTTCCGAAAAGCATGGTGCAATTCGTTGGAATATTCAATTCATGTGCGGTACGATGAATTTCCAGATATTCGGATGAACTTTCTTTACCATTACAAATAACGGCGCGTACACCATCATCAAGAATTTCTGCACCACCACCGGGCAATGAGCCGAGACCAGCATCTTTCAATCTTTGGAGCGTCTCTTTGAATGTAATATTTGACAACTGAGAAACGTGCTTTATTTCAACAGCAGTTAATGCTTTGATCGCAATATGAGGGAACCGTTGTCTTGAAGCCTTGAAAAGTGATTCATAATGCTCAACATCCCAGTCAGGGTGAAGTCCACCAACAGAATGAACTTCATCGACTACATCTGCATATTGCGCCAAATCTTCGAGATAAGCTTCGACATCGAGTGAGTATGCGTCTTCAGCACGTTTTGAGCGTCGGAAAGCACAGAATTTGCATGCCAGAACACACACGTTTGTTTGATTGACATGGACATTGGAATTAAAAAATGCGTAAGAATCAAATCGTGCAGTTCTGACACAGTTGGAAAGCCGTCCAACTTCGGAAAGATTCGGGTGAGAATACAATTGAAGACCGTCGCTAAGCGTGAGGCGTTGACCATTTGCTACTTTCTGTACGATTGGTTGAATCTGTTGGCTCCAGGTCGATAAGTCACCAACTAATCCCGGAAGATTTTGTTTCCATTCGATGTTTGAACCAGCATCGTGGGTAGAAGATTCCCACGCTGACATGGCTCAACCTGTAGCGCTTCATTCTTCAAGATGTGGTTGTTCCCGTAAGGAAGTTGACAACGATCATTGAACTGCAAAATAACGTGAATTTACAATGAACTTTCTAAACTCATCAACGATGAAGACACCTGAGGCAACCAAAGTAATCACAAACCAATCACTTGCTTCCAAACTCATGGTTGAAAGGAGGTTACCAATTTGGACATCCATAATTGGAATAGTATAATTTGAAAGTTGTACGAAGAAGAGAAGTAAACTCAGAGATATAATTAATGCATAATTTATGGCTTTATTCGAAAACATTCCAAGTTTGAAAACACTCTCAGTACTCGACCTACAATTGATGACATTGAACAGTTGATACAGGATAAAGACTGAAAATGTCATGGTTTGCGCATAAGCAAATTTAGAGTTTGCATACTCTTCTGACGCAGCGGTATCACCTGCTCTGCACGCATCCATATCATAGCCATTAAATGTTTCAAGATCGGTGAGAGGAGCAGTTTCACAGAGTTCCCCATCGATTCCTCCTCCTGCAAGGAAGAAGACCAAGAGAGTCCCTGTGACCATGACTGCTCCTAGCCAAAAGATAAGAACAATATCGCTGAAATTAGGAAGGCCTTCGTCCACAGGACGTGGCGGGCGGGACATGACATCACCATGTTTCTTTTCAACACCAAGGGC